>FWWL01001586.1_pt1 | contig 52585 bp, 45 predicted proteins | sample 2228331 | NCBI WGS metagenome assembly FWWL01 (sample SAMEA103939775, study PRJEB20133) | metagenome | reverse complement strand
GAAGACAGGATGTCAAGGTCGCCCCGCCGAGCAAAAACACTCACGCTTGCAGGCTCACTTACCATCTGATTGTTTCTATCCCTCCAGTCGGCACAAAAGTGGCCGGTGCCCCCGGCACTCGGAGCGTCGCGCAAGCGATGCTCCGAGTGCCTATGTTTTCACCACCAACAACGTCATATCATCATAGATCTCAGCCCCACCCCTGAACTCTCGAATCTCCTCTAAGATTTTGTCCCGAATCTCAGCACCGGAAAGGTAGTCATACTTCTGGATAATACGTTTCAACCTCTGGATACCAAACTCTTCTTCATTTTTGTTCAAACACTCTGTAATCCCATCCGAATACACCACAAAAATCTGATCAGGTTCATAGCGATAGGTTTCTGTTATATACTGAGCATCTTCAAACAAGCCCACAGGCTTTCCTGAAGTAGAAAGCTCAAGAAACTCTCTTTTCTCGAGATCCCAGATCAACAGGGGATAATGCCCAGCATTGCTGTAATACAACATCTGGATCTGGGTATCCAAAAATCCCACAAACACCGTTGCAAAACTTAACGTACGCCACTCTTCCCGTGATTTTTTCTTGGAGAGCATCGCGTTCAAACGCAACATCAACGAATGTACCGTTGAAGAACTCAGATGATACCCCTGCACCACACTGTGGATCATCATCGTAATCAACGCTGCTGAAACACCCTTTCCAGAAACATCTGCAACCACAAAACCCAATTCCCTGGAGGATAGAGCATCAAGCCAGAGATAATCCCCACTCAACCATTTTGCTGGTTCCTGATAAAAGGCAACATCCAGCCCCACAACCTTTGGTGTTTCCCTCTGAAACAGAGTTTCCTGGATCTCTGAGGCCAACGCTAGCTCGCGTTCCGTCTGCTCATTCTCCTCTTCACGTTCAAAAAAGAGAACATTCTGATAGAGAAGTTCAATGATTCGCAGGAGAAATTTAAGCTCCCGAATCTCCCGTTGTCTTAAACCCTCTCCTGTTTCATCAGGCCCCACCTGAACAAGAAATCTCAATTCACCATCTATACGTATGGAGAGAATCGCCTCACATCCCTCTCCATCAAAATACTCAAAAAACACCCCCACATCCTTTCGAAAACCTCTCTGGCTTATCACCAGCTCACGATCAAAGTAGCCATCCCCTGTTTCAAGATGCTGTTTGACTGCCAGGGGAACCACCACCTTCCCTGTTTTTTTTCTCGTGGAAGCAAGGTACACTACACCTCTTTTATCACATTCCAAAACATCAACATCTCGCTGAAGCCAGTTCTTCAGAAGTAGAATCAGCTCTTCTGAAAAACTATACCGTTCCTTTTTCTGCACCAGCTTCTTCAAGAAAAACGTCAACCTATCCTCTTCAACTGCTGTTGTTTTCCAGATTTTGCGAAGAAGGGACAGCACCATCACACAAAACACAAAATACAACGCCATCGTCGAGGCAAAAACCAGCACAAAGACAGGCCAGGAAAGCATCACAAACCAGGTTCGAAAGATATAAAAGATTCCTCCAGGAACCAGCATCATCCCAAGCCCAAAGATAGCCAGCAAAGCAAAGCGCCCAAACCGCTCCCGAAGTCCAAGTGCCCGAGGCGCCGATACAATATAAAAAACCCACACACCCATCCACAGGATTCCCAGCGTTCTCAGGATGAGTCCTATCCCCTCCGTTTTCACAAATAAAATATCCACCAGAGCAATCATACCGGCTGCAAGAAGATAACGAATCCATCTCTGTTGAAAGGTATATGGCACGGAAAAATACGACAAAAACAGCTTAAATACAGCAAAAAAGATAGTAACCCCTGTGTAAATCAGGGCAATGATTCTCATCAACGAAGGAACAACTATCACCTGTGATCTGATCCCCACAAATCCCTGTGAAGTAGAGAGATACACCGAATCATACAAAACTCCCCCCAATCCCAAAAGAGACAAAACCCCGCTGATCCCAAACAATACCAACAGAGAGAAAGAAAGATTTTTTTCCTCATCCCTGGCAAGGAGAGATTCCACAAAAAACCAGATAATCCAACCCTGATGAACCCACAATCCATCCTCCACCCGTTGCAGCAACGAAAGCAGCTGAAGATTGTGAAGCTCCGCAAGATAGATCCTGAGTCCTGTCATGAGCGCATAGACGGCCAGTACCCCCAACCACAATGCTCCCGCCACGGTAATCCGTCTGAAGTTCACCACCAACATCTCCAGAGCAAGCACCACCAGCACAAAAGCCACCAAAAACATGATAGCTACTTCAAACACGACAACACCTCTCGAGAAAATAAACGATTCTCTCCTTTACTTCACCCTTGACATCCTCATGGTTGAGGAGTAGATGATGCCTACTCTCCTTATCCCCACACATATCCAGCACCACAGCCTCACACGGAGCATTTTTCAATCTCCAGAGCAAGAGATGGATATTGTCCGGATGGACAGTTCTATCATTGTTTGCCTGGATAAGAAGACAGCGGTTTACTATAAGACCGAGTCGTCTTTTGAGCCTGCGAAGGGCAATTTTTTGCGAATGAATTGCCCTGGCCCATATCACCCCATCGATACCATAGCGCTTCTCTTTCCCATTCGATGAACCATACGAAGCCTTCGTTCTCCACCAGGGAAAAAACAACCCAATCCATCCAGAAAAAAGAAGCATCAAATTACGAGAAAACGGACGATAATAGTGCCACCCCAGCAGCCTGATCGGAGAAGCAACTGCAAAAACCCCACTCAATCGATAATAAGAAGCCAGCTCAAGAGCCAGACTCCCACCAATACTTGCCCCCCCAACAACCACACATTCATACTTCTCCAGAAGCTTGACCAGCACCGATTCAGCCCTCTCATACCAAAAGAAATACAGCGGTCCAACCGTTACCAATGAAAGATCCTCGCTTTTTTCAACGGTCTCTGGCATGGCAGGAATATATACATCCCAACCCTCCTGATACAACGTTTCTCCAAGCTCCTTGAGAGAGACAGGTAACCCTGAAAACTCATGCAAAAGAAGTACTGCCCTTCTTGAAGGGGTCTCGTGAATCATCTCCAGAGAAGAGAGCCATACCCTCCCCTTACCCCGAGAAAGCCAGCAAATCCAGATGTCTGTTTCATTTATCAAAAAAAACACAACAGCAATAGCAAGAACTATTCCCAACACAATACCCAGCACATTACCTCCCGGGCTTTCACAAAGTGGAAACACGACACAGGCAATACCCTATATAACCCACAGCGAAACATGAGTTTATTCTGTTTTTTCATTCCCGTTTCCAGACTCCTTCTATACGTGCGATAAACAGATCATGATAATCACCCCCGCCATAAAAAGCCTGACGCACATCCTCCCGTAAAAGAGATGCTGGTGCAATCGGCTGGCGACATGCTGTTCTGGCCGTGATCACCAGATCAGCTTCATCAAACCCCACCGCACCACCAAGATCCAGCGGTGTCATTCCTGGAATCCGCATCTTGTCTATATCCCTTCCCGAACGAGAACCACAGAGATTCAATACCTTTCGGTGAGAATCCGGCAAAAAAACCAGCGAAAACTGGGGATACTTCATCAAAAAATCGTGTGTGTACCTACTCGGACGAACAAAAGCAAAAACCATAGGCTCATTCCAGACAACCCCAACTCCACCCCAACTGGCCGTCATCATGTTATAGGATTCTCTTGTTCCTCCGACTACCAGCATCCATCGCTGTCCAATCCACTCAAAAACATCCCACTCCAGATCTTTTAGCTCTATTTTTTTCAACATAGCCACTCCTTCTTTAATCAAGAGGTTCCTTAAAATTAAACAAAAGGGAAAGAGCGTTTCCACTCTTATTATAAACCAGTGAAGAGGTGAGATGCTTCATCAGGCGAATACCCCGCCCAGTTACCGTTTCCCGATCGATCAAAGACACAGGCACATGTCGCTTAACATCAAATCCCTCTCCCTGATCCTGAACAAAAACCCGCAACCCCTCGCATCCCATCTCATACGCTATAGCCACCTTTTTTGTGTAATCCAGCTGACTCCCATACGTGATAGCGTTAACCAGAGCCTCATGGATCACAGTCTCTATATGCCAATGCTCAGGGCAATGGTAAGAGATCAGTTTATTACGAAACATTTCGGTCGTGAGTCCAACAGCGGCAAGCGTTGCCTGAACAAAAAAGGTATACTTTTCAGCTCGTAAAAATTGAAGCATATAGAGAATGTTCGTTCCCCGAAAAACACGTCGAACATACCGTTCCAGATAGGAAAGAGCCTGATCAGCGATGAGTTCACACTCTTTTTGGGGACGAGAAATGACTAGCTCCTTTTCAAGCGGCCTGTCCAGAGCTATCAACACATCCCCTTCCTTTGCCAGGATAGCTTTTCCCTTCTCCAGCCTCTTGAAGGGAACATCACAAGCTCCAATATAGTAGACCACGTTCTCCTCACGAAGGAGCTTTACCATCCCCTTCTCGTATTCGAGAACGTCCGGGAGTTGATCAACCGAAACCTCATAATCATAGGCCTGTTTATCCCAGAGCTCGATACCAATACGCAGAGAAAACTTGTCCGAAGTCCGACTGAAACGGTAGAAACGCTTTGAGGTATTATTCACGGTTAACCAGACATTTTGTGTTAAGATAAAATCAAGAAGCTCGTCCTTCACCGTGAGAGGGAATCGTCTTTTCCCTTTCATAGCCGTTCGTACTTCCTGTAGGTTCGTCTGGCCTTTTTGCCAACGAGTTTCTCATATCGTGTGAGCGAAATCCCCTCACCCGGACGTAGACATTTCACATCGTTTTCGTGGATGACCTCTCCCTTCTCGATATCTCGAGCTGTATACAACTCACGCATGGAAAGGGGACGAATCTTCTGTTCAAAGTCGGTTATCTTCTTCTCTCCCGTTCCGAGGGCAATCTCTAGTTTGCGTATCTCCTCAACCATTCGTCCAAAAGCCTCCGGACCAAGTGAAATAGGATGATCAGCCTCCTGAAGCGAGGGATTATCCGTAAAATGCCTCTCTATCACCCGTGCTCCCAGGGCTACCGCAGCCACACTAAATACCGTTTCCAGGGAGTGATCAGAGAAGCCCACTGTCGTAACAAAGGTTTGTTTTAATCGTTTAAGAAAAGAGAGATCAAGATCAGACGCCTCTGTCGGATAACGAGAAACACAGTAAAGAAGAGCCAGACGATCCCTCGGAAAAAACCTCACAGCTCTGCGAATTTCGTCCAGCTTCACAAAACCAGTAGAGAGAATAGCATAGGCCTTGTACTGACGGACATACTCACCTATCCGCTTGAGAAAAGGCTCAAAGGTACTATCAGAGCTCGCTATCTTGATCAGAGGAATGCGCTGATCGATCATCCATTGAAGCGAACCAAAATCCAGAGGCGTAGCAAAGAAAAGCACGCCCCTCTCGTCACAGTATGCCTTTATCCGGCTGAAACTGTCTAACGATAGTTCATACCTGGCAAATATCTCATAAGCAGGAGCATCAGGATGGTAAAAATCCTCAGTCCGATATATCTGGAACTTTACCGCATCCGCTCCCGCTTTCACAGCTTCATCAATCAATTGATAGGCATACTCTTCCTTCCCAAGATGATTGATCCCGATCTCTGCAGCGACAAGCACCCGAGAATCACAAGGATCAAACGCCCGCTGCCACTCCATACCCCACCATTATAATATTTTTATAATTTTCGCAAAGGAATAATCTTTTCTCACAGGATACTGGACTTCCTTCTCGTTCAGGGAGTCCTTCATACGGGCTACCACATCCTCAGCAGACCGACCGACAAGGGCATCCTTATTCTCCTGGGTGATGAGAAAGGCAGCCATCTGACGACGCTCCTGCCTCAGTCTATTCTGATGAACTGTGATCTCCTGGTCAATCTGCTGTCCAAGGGTATAAAGCGTACGCTCATCAGATACCCGCACACTCATATACGCCAGCGGTGTCTCACCCTGGAAACGTGTCTGACTCACAATCTGCTGCAATTCCTGAGAAAAGTTTTCATAATTTCTTTGCTCTACAGGTGTTCTGGAAAACTCGGCAACCCTTCTTTTGAGTAACTCAAGACCAGACACAATCATCTCGTGGCGCATGTAGTTCTGCTGTCTGTCGCGGATGGCAACGAGCTGTTCGTCACTTTGCCGCAGTTCTCCAACCTCATCCTCAGAAGCTCGAAGGCTCTTTGATGACTGTCCCTTGATCTCTGTTTGTTTCTGCTTCTGAATACGGTCAAGAGCGACCGAACTCCGTAAAATATCCTCAATCCTCATAAACCCCTCCTTGAGTCTTTGCTTCTTCTCCCATATATATTATACGACAAAGTATGAAAAAGTAAAGAAAAATGCACAAAAAAAGAGAAAAATTTTTGTGTTTGATCCCTCGGGAGAGTCTTTTGTTGATAGTATCCCGGAACTTGCAATATTTATACTCTTATGATAAACTACTCTTACTAAGAACGAAAAGGGGTGATGTATGAAAAAACATTCTCTTCCTGTAAAAACCAAGCTTGCTTTTGGGGTATGTGATATCGGTGGCAACCTCTTCTTTACCCTGGCAAGCTTCTGGTTGATGAACTATTTTACCGATACTCTCGGGCTTTTGCCTGCCCTAGCTGGTACAGCTATTATGATAGGACGTGTCTGGGATGCGGTCACTGACCCGATGGTGGGATTTCTCTCGGATCACACCAGAACCAAATGGGGACGACGTCGCCCGTACATCTTTATAGGAGCTATTCTTATGTTTATCTTTATGGTGATTATGTTTACCAATCCCAGGATAGCCAATCAGACTCTTCTCTTTTGGTGGACAACCATTATACTTTGTTTGCTCTTTACTGCGTATACCCTCACCAATGTCCCCTACTCCGCCCTTACCCCTGAACTTACCGACGATTATGATGAGAGAACATCGCTCAATGGCTACCGGATGTCTTTTGCCATTGTGGGAACTTTTCTTGCTGCTGGGGCTGCATTTCCCATTATCGATGCCTTTTCCCGTAAAACAGTGATTGATGGCCAGGTGATGCTTGATCGTTCCCCGGGTTTTTCCATGATGGCTATTATTCTGGGAATGGTTACGATGCTTTCTGCCTTTGTTACCGTATTTTTTATCAGGGAAAAAAAAGCCTCTCAGAATGTGCCCAAGGCATCTTTGAAAGATTTCAGTGTTATTGTAAAAAATCCACCATATCTTTTTATCCTTTTTACCTATATGCTCAACATGATTGCGGTGACTCTTCTCAGCGGGACGATGATCTACTACTTTAAATACATCTATAACAACGAATCCCTTACGACGGTGGCTTTTCTCTTTTTGCTGGTACCTACCTTGCTTTCTATACCTCTTTGGATTAAGCTTGCCGCCTGGATTGGCAAAAAATGGGCCTATATCTTAGGTATGGGAATCCTTATCGTTGGGCTTTGCCTGACCTTTTTGTGGGGACATGTTTTGGGTATTCCATTCTTTTTTGGAGTGTTGGCCTTTTCGGGGATAGGGTTTGCCACAGGCTATGTTCTCCCCTGGTCTATCCTTCCTGACGCCGTGGATTACGGTTATGCCGCCACAGGACAGAGAAACGAGGGTATCTACTACGGTGCCTGGACATTCTTTTCCAAGATGGGACAATCGTTGGCCAACTTCATCATCGGTATTGCCCTTCAGATGGTTCGTTTTGTTCCTAATGTTGCCCAACCAGAGCCTGTCCTCTTTACCATCCGCCTCCTCTTTGGGCCTATTGCCATCCTGTTTTATGCCCTCGCTATCGGTGTGCTTTTCTTTTACCCTATCGATCGAAAACAACACCAGCAAATCTTACAAAAGATCAAGGGATAACAAGAGACTTCTGTGACTATTTCCCTTCTCTATACTTTTGCACGAATCATAGAACAAGGGAAAAATTCTTCCAACAGTTTGGGCAGGAGATGGCTATGGCGATGTTGCAGTTTTTTGGAGTAAAAGGGAGACTGTAAAAAGCTAGCAGCATAGGTGGTTGTAAATACGAACTTTATCCAGGGATAGAGGGTTTGGGCGTCTGAAATGGGCTATTACTCTTTTTCAGTTTTTTGATGTCCTTTTTGTTGGTTTTTGGGTTTTTTGAGAGTGTAGAAAGTAAATAACTATTCGTGCAAAGGTCTCTTCTCTTCTTTCCTTACAGCAAAGAAACAAAAAACCGCCCGGATACACCGGGCGGTTTTGTATTGCAGTATTTGTTTACTTGAAGATGTTGTAGAAAGCAGCTTTTCCAGGATAGATGGCAAATTCGCCAAGATCCTCTTCGATACGAATGAGCTGGTTGTACTTGGCAATACGATCAGTTCTCGAAAGGGATCCGGTCTTGATCTGACCAACATTGAGAGCCACCACGAGATCAGCCAGTGTGGTATCCTCCGTTTCACCGCTTCTATGAGAAACGACAGCAGTAAACCCTGCCTTCTGAGCCATCTGAATAGCATCGAGAGTCTCAGTCACAGTACCAATCTGGTTGAGCTTAATCAGAATAGAGTTGGTAGCCTTGGTCTGGATACCCTTCTTCAAGATAGCGGGGTTGGTCACATAGAGATCATCGCCCACAATCTGGATCTTCTCACCAAGAAGCTTGGTGAACTTTTCATATCCCTGCCAGTCGTTCTGATCAAAAGGATCCTCGATGGAGATGATGGGATACTTCTCCACCCACTTTGCCAGAAGCTCAATCATCTCATCGGTAGAAAAGATCTTGTCTGGATTGGACTTCCAGAACTTGTATCCCTTCTTGCCACCCTCTTCAAAAAGCTCAGAGGAAGCACAATCCATAGCGATCATGAAATCAGCATCGATACCGGTCTTGTAACCAGCCTTGTCAATAGCCTCAAGGATATACTTGACCGCCTCTTCGTTATCAATATCAGGAGCAAAACCACCCTCATCGCCCACAGCGGTATTCTTTCCTGCCTTTTTGAGGATGGATTTGAGGTTGTGGAATACCTCGGCCATCATCACCACAGCCTCTTTGAGGCTCTTGGCTCCGACAGGCATGATCATAAACTCCTGGAAGTCTACCTTGTTATCCGCATGCTTTCCACCGTTGATGATGTTTGCCATGGGCACAGGCATCACCTTGGCATTTGTACCACCGAGATAGCGATAGAGAGGAAGTCCAACATAGTTGGCTGCTGCATGAGCCACAGCCATAGAAACACCCAGGATAGCATTGGCTCCGAGCTTGCCTTTGTTGTCTGTGCCATCCAGATCAATCATGATGCGGTCAATCTCTACCTGATTCAAGGCATCCAGTCCAACAATCTCCTCAGCAATCGTATTATTCACATTCTCAACTGCCTTGAGAACTCCTTTTCCCATCAGACGGTTCTCGTCACCATCGCGAAGCTCTACAGCCTCTCTCTCACCAGTAGAAGCACCACTGGGAACAGCCGCTCGTCCCATTGTTCCATCTTCGAGAACAACCTCTACCTCCACCGTCGGATTCCCACGAGAATCAAAAATCTCGCGAGCATGAACATCAATAATTGTAGACATATATATCCTCCTTTTCCATATGCTTTGGTAAAAAAATTCGTTATATTATAGCACTAACCCCTTTTTCTGTCAAATAATGACGGTTTTTCTTTCTCGAGTAGGTAAGTAAAAAATACACAAAAAAGAATTATATCCCTTTCATCAGATGTTCTATGAGAATACGAAGCCCTATCCCGATGAGCACCACCCCACCAACCCATTCAAACCGTTTTTCCTTAAAGGTTGTAGAAACCGACTGCAACCTATGCCCAACATACACACCAGCAAAGCAGACCCCAAAGGTCACTCCCCCAATCACCAACGCCGGAAAGACAATAGCCGTCTGCAAAACCCCGAGAGTCACTCCCACGGCCAGGGCATCCAGGCTCGTCGCAATACTCATCACAAAAAGCACGGGAAACTCAACACAGCTTTTTTTCTCACATTCATCCGAAGACAACGACTCCCAGATCATCTTGCCACCCACATAACTCAGAAGGATAAAAGCCACCCAGTGCTCCCATCGCTGCAAAAAGGCAACCAGTTGACTCCCTGCCAGCCACCCCACAATCGGCATAAGTGCCTGAAACAACCCAAAAGCAAACGCAATACGAAAAGCATAACGCCAACGCATCGTCTGCATGAGAAACCCATTCGTCAACGATACGGTAAGCGCATCCAGAGACAACCCAAAGGCAATACCAAGAAGCGACCACCACTCCATATTATCCCCCAAGATAGGCTTTTTTCACCTCTGGGTTATCCAGAAGCTCCTGCCCACTCCCAGAAAGGGTAATCTTCCCGATCTCAAGGACATACCCACGATCAGCCACCTTGAGAGCCTGGCGAGCATTCTGCTCGACGAGCAAAACGGAAAGCCCCTTTTCCCTGTTGAGCTTGGTAATAATCTCAAATATCCTCTGTACCATAATCGGAGCAAGCCCGAGACCAGGTTCATCCAAAAGAAGCACCCTCGGCTCCGCCATCATTGCTCTCCCAATCGCCAGCATCTGGAGCTCCCCACCCGAGAGGAAGCCAGCCCTTTGAGACGAACGATCCTTCAACACGGAAAACCATTCATAAACCTCTTCGAGATTACGCTGTATCCGGCTCTTATCTTTCTGGAGAAAGGCTCCCATCTCCAGGTTCTCCTTCACAGTCAACTCAGGGAAAATCCCTCTCCCCTCCGGCACAAGCACCAACCCCATACCTGGAAGACGATGAGCAGGCGTAGACACCGTTCGCTCACCCCTGTCAGAGAATGCCTGAAAAATCACCCTATTCTCATAGGTGATCGTTCCCTCCACCAGAGGTTCGAGTCCCATAATCGCCTTGAGCATCGTGGATTTTCCTGCCCCATTGGCACCAATGAGTGTTACAATCTCTCCCTTTGAGAGAATCAGGCTGACACCCTTGAGAGCGTGAATACCCCCATACCGTACATGAATATTCTCCAGCCGTAAAACAACCTCTTTCATGCCTCTCTCCCGAGATATGCTTCTATCACCTGAGGGTGAGACTGGATCTCCTTCGGTGTTCCCTCAGCAATCTTCTGCCCATAATTCAGCACGGTAATACAATCACAGATATTCATCACGAGCTTCATGTCATGTTCGATGAGAACAACCGTCACACCCAGATCACGAATACGCCGGATCAAACTCATCAGCTCCTCTGTTTCCACAGGATTCATCCCCGCTGCCGGTTCATCAAGGAAAAGAAGCTTTGGTTCCATGGCCATCGCCCGGGCAATCTCCACCTTTCGCTGCACACCATAGGGTAAGTTGCCAGGTAACTCGGCATGGTAACGGTCAATCCCCACAAACTCAAGCCACTTCCACGCATTCTCATAGATGTCTCGTTCCTCACGACGAGAGTTAATAAGGACATACACCGCATTCAATAGTCCCAGATGTCCCTTAAAAGGATGCGTCCCCTTAAAATGCCGTCCAATCATCACATTTTCAAACACCGTCAGTTCACGAAACAGCCTTATATTCTGAAAGGTTCGACCAATACCTAGCCTTGCTATCTGATAGGCTGGCTTGCCGGTGATATCCGAACCCTGAAAAAACACATACCCCTCAGTTGGTTCTTCCAGTCCTGTAATCATGTTAAACAGCGTGGTCTTCCCTGCTCCATTCGGCCCAATCAATCCAGTAATACTCCCCATTTCAACCTGAAAATCCACATCATTCACAGCAACAAGCCCACCAAACTCTTTTCGTAAACATGAGGTATAAAGCAGCTTGTTCACGAAGACCTCCTCTCAAGGATTCTCGCTACTTCGATCTCATAGGAGATACGCTTGCGTCCCAGTACCCCCTGGGGACGAAAGACCATCACAAGAATAAGTAAAAGTCCAAAAAACATCTGATTGAATTGAGCCGGAATGACACTGGTGAGTCCCGTCAGTCGAGGAAGCTCAGCAAGAAGCACTATCACCAGCGAACCCAGCATAGCCCCCAGAGAATTCCCCAGACCACCAAGCACCACCATACAAAGAATCAAAACCGAAAGCATAAAATCAAAGGTCTGAGGAGCTACCGATTGGTTGTAAACTGCCCAGAGAGAGCCCGCTATTCCAGCAAAAAAAGCCCCTATCATAAAAGCCACAACCTTGTACTTCACCGCATTGATTCCCATGGCGCCTACAGCAATCTCATCTTCACGTATCGCCTCAAGAGCCCGCCCAAAACGAGAATGTATCACCCAGCGTATCACAACATACGTCCCGGTCACAAAAAGCGCATAGAGAATCACATAGGCAAAGGGAGTATCATATCCAAACTCAAGCCCAAACATCTTCGGTGTTGGAACCCCATTGATACCATTAGGTCCTCGGGTAAGGCTATCCCAGTTGATGATGACATTCTTTACCACCTCACCAAAACCTAGAGTCGCAATCGCAAGATAGTCACCCTTTAACCGCAGTGTAGGAAGTCCCACCAACAACCCCAAAAGGGACGCCAGAACTCCACTCACAAAAAGAGAGAACCAAAAATTCCATCCACCCATCGTCATCCCAATAGCTGTTGTATAGGCCCCAATAGCAAAAAACGCTGCATGACACAGCGAAAGAAGCCCCGTATAACCTGCTATCAGATTGAGGCTCAAGGCAAGAATCGCATAGATCTCTATGTAAATCACCAGAAGAGAGAGAAAACTTAGCATTATACCTTCTCCTTTTCTTTTTTTCCGAGAAGTCCCGATGGTCGAAACAGAAGTACCAGAATCAGAATAGTAAACGCCACGGTATCCCGTAGACCCTGGGGAATACCCAGAGCTGCCACACCAAAGGTCTCAATCACCCCAAGAAGCACCCCTCCAATCATAGCCCCCGTGATATTTCCAATACCACCAAAAACCGCTGCCACAAAAGCCTTGAGCCCCGCCAGGGTGCCCATCGTGGGATAAATCTTTATCTCAAGGGCGACAAGCATCCCGGCAGCTGCAGCCAGTGCTGAACCAATCGCAAAGGTCAAACTGATGATAAAATCCGTATCAATCCCCATGAGTTTTGCCACATTCATGTTTTGACTGGTCGCTCTCATCGCCTTACCTAGCTTCGAATAGTCGACAAAAAGCTTCAAAACCACCATCAGCACCACCGCCGAAACAACAATCAAAATCTGATGCGGCGTGATAGCCACATTTCCCAGAAGAATCGTCTCATTGGCAAATGGATAATCCAGTCTCTTCGACTTCGTTCCAAAGAGAAAAGCAGCAAGGTTTGACAGGATGATAGACACCCCTATAGCACTCAAAAGTGGGGCAAGTCTTGGGGCATTTCGGAGAGGCTTATACGCCAGTTTCTCCACAACCACTCCCAGTGTTGCACTCACCACCATAGCCCCCACCATGGCCACGAGAAACAACAAAAGCGATAGCGAAGAAACCCCGTCACCATTCAAAGTCAGATAGAAAAAATACCCTGCATACGCCCCTATCATGAGAATTTCCCCATGGGCAAAGTTGATAAACTTCAATATACCATACACCATCGTATAGCCTAAAGCGATCAGGGCATAAATACTGCCAAGCGTCATGCCATTGATCAGATGTTGACCTATTTCAGACCAGGAGAGATGAAAAAGCGTCATACCACTCCATCCTTACCATAAAATCCAACCAGATAAAAACATCCGGACGGCCATCAGGCCGCCCGGCAATCTCAATTTACTTCACTTCCACCAGTTGATCGTTTTCTACTTTATAAACTGCTGTCTGCTTATAGGTCTTGTTCTTAGCATCAGCTACGAAGATCCCCACATTCTTAATCGCATCACCAGAAGGCAAGAAGGTAATCGTCCCAGAAACACCCTGATAGCCCTGGAGATTCAAGAGAAAATCACGAACCTTTGTTCTCTCAATGGTACCACCAGAGGTCTCATAAGCATTCTTGAGAGCAAGGATCAGCACCTTAAAGGCATCATACGCATTCTGTGCAAAGGCATCAGGATCCTCACCGTACTTTTCACGGTAGAGCTTCACAAAGTTTTCACGAAGTGGGTTTTTCATACCGCTCTCATCAGCAGAGTTGGAGAAGATCACACCATCAGCCAGATCCTTTGCCAGCGCAAAGATCTCAGGATTGGAGAAGCCATCAGCAGAGAGAATCTTCACATTGAGCCCGAGCTGCTTGGCCTGCTCGAGAATCTGCGCCATCTCTGCCACATAGTTAGGAATATAGAGAGCCTCAGGCTGAGCCTCTTTGATCTTGGTCAGCTGGGTCTTGAAATCCTTGTCACCCTGAACACCTGTCTCAACAGCGACAACCTGACCACCACTTGCCTCAAACACCCTCTTGAAATCCATAGCCAGACCCTGGCTGTAATCATTCTTGATATAGAGGATAGCTACTTTTTTGATACCAAGCTTTTCAGCCACATAACGACCAAAAACCTCTGCCTGGAGCTGATCAGAGAGCACATTGCGGAAGATGAAATCCCCTTTGGAGGTAACATCCTTGTGAGTAGCCGACTGAGAGATCATCACTACCTTGGCTGCCTGAGCCTTGGGAGCAATAGCCAGCGCACAGGAAGAGAACATAGGTCCAACAAAACCGTAAATCTTGTTCACACCATAGAGCTTTTCAAAAGCGGCATTAGCCTTTTCTGGCTTGCCCTCATCGTCCTCAACATAAAGCTTTACAGGCAAACCACCAATACCACCCTGCGCATTGATCTCCTCCAGAGCAATCTGAACAGCCTGGAGAGAGAGCTTCCCATAGTTGGCTGCATCACCCGTCAGCGGCCCAATAAACCCTACAGGAATTTCTGTCATCTTTTTGCTGCCACAACCCAATACAAGCAACACCAATCCCAGAGAGAGAAAAATCTTCTTCATCTTTTCCTCCTTAATAATAAAGATTTTTCTTTTTAGAATTATAAAGCCAACCGCTGATTTTTGCAAAAATTAATCCAGACTCCGTCTCGGAAGATGCCAATCATAGCGAATGGCAAGAACACGCCCCACAAAAATAAAACCGACCACCACCGCCACACTCCAGCTCTGGGGAAACGCCAACAAACGAAGCACATAATACACCCCCGACCCAATAATACAAAAAGAGGCATAAATCTCCTCACGCAGCACAGAAGGAATCTCCCCAACAAGAATATCCCGAAGCATCCCACCAACCACCCCTGTCGAAGTCCCCATAATCATCACCCCCAAGAGTCCGAGAGAGGCACCTACCCCCTTTTCTGCCCCAACAGTCGTAAAAAGCGCCAATCCCAGTGCATCAAAATACCTCACCCACGCTGAGATGTTTTTGACCCTCCCGCCAAGCAGATAGGTTACCACAGAAGCCACAATCGCATAGAGGATTACTTCCTCATGACGAAGCGCTTCAGGCATCTGGTTGAGAAGGATATCCCTCACCATTCCCCCTCCCAGAGCCGTCAGTATACCCAGCACCACCACACCCAGAATATCCAGAGAGTACTTCATCCCCTTCATAGCCCCAGAGATAGCAAACGCCACAATCCCAACGACATTCAGGACAATGAGTAAAACTTCCATTCTCCCATCCTCGAGATTCTTCTCTTTCATTATAACATAAAAAAACAATTTTTTCCTACAAAAAATCTTTTTTTCTAGTAAAATTTGCTTTTACCAATTTTTCGTCGTATAATAAATAAAAAACAAAAATATCTCCTCTAGGAGTAGAAATATGGACTTGGTTCTTCGCTCACTTCTGGAAAACCAAGGGAAATTTATCTCCGGTGCCCAGATTGCAGATACGGTTGGTCTCTCACGAACCGCCATCTGGAAGCATGTTCAGGCTCTCATCAATGATGGTTATGGCATCGAATGCACCAAAAAAAAGGGCTACCGTCTTCATACAGTCCCAACACATCATCTCATTCCAGAAAAACTCTCTATCCTCTGTACTCCTCCCCTCGAGTTTTTTTACAAACCTGAGGTAGATTCCACCAACCTCTGGGCGAAAGAGGTCATGGTACGCTTTGTGAAGCCTTCTCTCTTCTTCACCGACAGGCAGTCTGCGGGAAGAGGGAGACTAGGGCGCCAGTGGGAAAGCACCCCAGGAAAAGATATCGCCTTTTCGCTTGGTCTTCCGATGAATACGGATGTGTGCCATTACTATCAGTATACCGTTCTCATGGCACTTGCGGTAAGAAGTATCCTTGCTGCCAGTCTTCAAACCGATGTCAAGATCAAATGGCCTAATGACATCTATATCAACAACAAAAAGATATGCGGTATCCTCACCGAGATGCTCACCGAGGAAAATCGGCTCAAAACCCTGATCATTGGCGTAGGTATCAACATAAACTCCGAACCAAAACTCCCCCATGCCACTTCCATGATAACCATTTCTGGACGAGAATACGACCGCCATATCATCCTCTCCGAGATCATCAATACCTTTTTCAAACTCATGGAAACCATGGATACCCAGGGATTCTCTCCGATGTATGAAGAATGGAAACAAAATCTTATGGGGCTCTTTCAGGCTGTACGAATCGACACTGGAAAACAGATCGTTGAAGGCACCCTCGAAGATGTGAACGAACAAGGGATCGCTATCATCCGCAGTGGAGACCATCTTGAACATATTTACTCCGGGGATCTTTTCGTTGCTCAAAAATGATAGGCTGGGTATATCTTTTCGCCCCATCCTCCTATACCCTTGACAATGTATCCAGCCAACCCCCTACCAATCATCCTCCATTGTCAAGTTTACGAATCTATCATCGTTCTTTAGCGATAGACACGAGGCTCTCTCTTTTCGTTGATGATGACAATGTTTTCAACGAGATAACCGCTTCTATAAATCGAACTCTTCTTCTTTTCCCATCAGGAACATTTCTCCAGGTTAAAAACACCCATCCACAGGATGATAGCTCGATCCTTTTCTTTACCTTCCAGAAGAAAGACAAGAACTTCACCCTCGGTGTTTCCCTTACTGGACTCAAGGATATCGTGCTTCTCCTCTCCGGGAAACCCCCGATAACCGACGAGACAGAGAGCCTTTTAGAAGAGATTGAGTCATGGTTCCGGGCATCCCTCGGGAGACCTCCCCTCGATTTTGATGGCTATGTCACCTCCCTCTCCGACCACAACCTTCAGTGGCTTTTGCAGTGGCTTCTCTCACAGAGGATCGTCTCGCTCGACATGCTGGCTGCCTACATCTGGGGGCTAGACGAAAAGGGCAAAAGGCTCCTCGATAACCTTTCTCCCCGTACTCGCCAGGAAGTGCTCCAGATCATCCCCTCCTACCGACGTCAGAGAAGCTACCGCTGGCTCGACGAGGTAAAATACCTCATCCACCACAACCTCTTCCTTCACGCTATCAACCTCTGCCCAAAGATACGGATACTTCAGCTGTATGCCGAACTCAGACAAAAACAAAACATCGAGGATCTTGGTGAATTTTTGAAAAGATCAGAAACCTGGCACCTCTCTCTTCCCCACTTACCACAAGGGGTAAGAGAACGATTCTACCATGCCATTCCCTCCCGTACCACAGCAGCCTATGGTAGCTTCATAGACGAAAAACTTTTTCTCTCCTGGTGGGAAAACATAGTTTCCGAGAGAGGCCTGCGTATCCTTCTCGAAGATAGAATCTGGTGGAAATCTCAGGACATGGAAAAACGTGCCTCAGAAGCCATGCAGTTTCTCAAATTCTGGTTTGCCCTTGAGGGGGAAGAGGCCATCAAGATAGAAGATATCGAGGGAGTACTATCTACCCTCTCCTCTCCCTGGCAGATAGAACTCATTGCACAGGAGATAGGGGTGGCATCCTGTCTCTACGCCCTCAAGCCCCTGGTGGTACAGAGAGATCTCCTTCCACCAATCATGGCAGCCCTCCTTGAGGACATACGAAACGGTTCGATAGGCTTCCACGGGTGGGGAGATCACCGCATCATACCATCGCAAAAAGCCTTTCTCACCGCTGTTTATGTTTTACGCCGTATTGGTCGATTATAATTAAAAACAAAAGGAAAAACATGGAAACTTTCTTCACAGAACTCCTTAACCACCTCGATGAAGGGGCTTACATCCTGGACAAAAACCGGAGAATCATCCTGTGGAACAAAGCCGCAGAAAAAATCACAGGGTATTCCGCCAGTGAGGTGGTAGGAAAATCCTGCCAGGACAACATCCTTCGACACATAGACAAGGAAGGGAACAACCTCTGTGAAAAAGGTTGCCCAATGCTTCTTATCCTCCAAGGAGAAAAAACTATAGAAGCTGACGTGTTTCTCCATCACAAGGAGGGATATCGTCTTCCCGTCCATATCAGGGGTTTACTTCTCCCCCCTCTGTTCCTGCAAGACAAAAACCAGCAACAAGTATCTCCACTGGCGTTGGAGCTGTTTCATCCCATCTGGCAGGGACTTTTCGTTCATACCGAGGACTTGAATCGTCTCGCCCTTCTCGATCCGCTCACAGAATCCCTCAACCGGCGAGGGTTGGAGAGCCTCTTTTACCTCCGGCTTCAGGAGATGCTTTCCTTCAAAAAGAAAATCGCCATCCTCTTCTTTGATCTGGATAACTTCAAGTCCTTCAACGACACGTATGGACACAGCCTGGGGGATAGGATTCTTACTAACACCGCCAAAACCATCCAGCACACCCTCCGTCCATTTGATCTCTTCTCTCGCTGGGGTGGTGAGGAGTTTGTCGCTGTCCTTTTTGTAGATGACATATCCCAGGTCCCCCTTATTGCGGAACGCTGCCGAACCCTCATTGCATCACAGTTTATTGAATGGAATAAAAACTCCCTCCGTGTCACAGCCTCAATAGGGGCTACCGTTCTCACCATTCCCGAAGGATTAGATAGCGCTATCGAGAGGGCTGATCACCTCATGTATCAGGCCAAACGCCAGGGCAAAAACCGTATAGTTCACGATCTTAGCTGAGAGGTTGTGGGGGAGTATCCCCGAAAAAAACCTCAAGAAATTCTACCACCTCGAGCGCAAGCCTTGGTTTCACAAAACCCATTGTTCCAATCTCCACCAGACGTGCTCCCGCCAGCAAAAACTCCGCCGCATCCTCACCTGAGGCAATACCCCCACTCGCCACAACAGGAATAGACACCGCCTGAGCAACACGATACACATGGGCTAACGCCATCGGTTTCACAGCAGGTCCAGAGAACCCAGCAAATTTTCTCGCAAAAACAAAACTCCTCCGATGAATATCTATCGCCATCCCGAGATAGGTATTGGAAACCGTCACGGCAGTCGCTCCAGCCTTCTCAGCTGCCTGAGCATTCCCCACGAGGTCATGCTGAGGACTGAGTTTCACTATCAAGGGAAGAGAAGACCTGGTAGCTGCCTCAGCAACGATCCTGTACACTGCTTCCCTCTGGGCATCAAAGGTTGCCCCCCCTGCATGGACATTGGGACAACTTAGGTTTAACTCGATCGCCGAAACCCCAGGAAGCCTCGAGCACCTCGAGGAGAGATCCACAAAATCCCTCTCTTCATCGCCCGCAAGACTCACCACAACATGGGTGTACCAGTTGACGAAGGGATTGTTCTCAAGGACATACCGTTCAAAGGCATCAAATCCCTCATTTTCGAGACCTATCGAGTTCAAAAGTCCTGCCGGGGTTTCATAAAGACGTGGAGGCGGGTTTCCCTTACGGGGATGGGGTGTGAGCGTCTTGAGCACCACCCCACCCACTTCGCCATAGTCATAAAAATCACGAAAGGTCTCTCCCATTCCAAATGTTCCCGAGGCAGTCATCACGGGATTACGAAAAACAAGTGTTCCTATCCTTGTTTCGAACACGACTATACTCCTTTTTCGACCATTTTCGCAGAAATTCTTTCAATGATACCCATTTGTCAGCCATAGTGACAAGCCAGCTCTCCCTATACCTTGGCCATATCCCCAGGGGCCACATGTGAGAGAGGATGATATTCCTTTCTCGATGGGTAATCCTGTAATAATAATGGGCATTGTTCGCAGATTCTCTCGGGTGTTCAAAGGCATGAAGCTTGCCACTTACCGGTCTCTCCCGTCGCCAATCGTAAAAGAAAAAATCATGGAGCAATGCCCCACGAATAAGCGCCTTCACGCGTACCCGAAAATCAAACCAGCGTCTTAAAAACTTTGCCCAGCGGTATGCCACCCGAGCGACCCTCAGGTTGTGATAGAGGATACTCCTCTCATGGTGACGAATCGTATTCAAACGAAGATAGATGCGGCGTCTCACCACAGCAACCGTATAACGTTTCAAAAGAAGCGACATACCTACTCCCTGGGAAGAAACCGCTTCACAAACTCCCCAAAAGAGTCAGGGACATCCTTCAAACGCTCACGAAACTGCTTCGCCACATGGGGAAACACCTCCATAGGATGAAAAAGCCTTTGAAAATATCGCTGCGTTTCCTTCAAAGACATGGATGGTATAGCAAATTTTTCAGGAAGTTGTGCCAGATTTTCTTTAAGATGACGTACCCAGCGACCATACCGTTGATACATATTGGCAGAAAACCAGAAATCCACCACGAGATACATACTGAGCCAGCCCGTAAGAAGCCATCGCCATTCAGGAGAAAGTCCAGCTATCAGAGCAAGAAGTGCAGGTTGAACCCAGAGGATAACCCCAATAGAGAGCACACCCCAGAAAAAGCTAAACAAAAGACAAATCCGACCATGAAGATGAAGAGGTAGATGGCTATAGTCCCAGAGTTTCACTCCGAACCAGGTCTCTGTAAACCAGCCCGCTATATACTCAACCACGGAAGGCATCACGATAACAGCAAGCCACGCCCATATCCCCCATCGCTCAAACGGAAGAAGCTGACTAACCAGGTAGATCGCCACACTCCCAAAACCGTACACCGCCACAAACGGCCCCTGGAGAAACCCTGGATTAACCAGTCGCCTCTGCTGAATCGAACGGAAGACAAGCTCAAGTATCCACCCACCAAATGCCATAGCAGAAAAATAAAGTACCAGTGTAGAAAAAACTTCCATGCCTGTCTCCTTTCACATTTCTCTCTCATTATAATAACACAAAAAACGCTGAAAGACAAGTTTTGAAAAAAGGGCTATCTGACAACCAGATAGCCCTTGATGAATTTACTTCGTTTCTCCAATCATCGGAGGAATCTTAAAAACCTGACCAGGATAGATCAGATCGGGATCCTTGATCTGGTACTTGTTTGCCCGCCAGATCATAGGCCAGAGCCAGTAACGATTATTGTACATATATCCTGCAATCTTCCAGAGACAGTCTCTGTTCGCTGGATTGAGTTTCACGGTGTATGTTGTAGCCGTCTCCATGGCAAGCAGCATATCTGCCAACCGAATAGCCTCTCGAGCATAATCAATCGCATCGAGATACTCCTCACGAGCATAGGCATCCTCGGCCAGTTTAATATATTTCTCAACCATAGCATCGGTCACTTCTTCCTCACCTACACCAGCTGCAACATAGACAAACTGCCCTTCTGAAGGAAGATAACTACTTCCACGGCGCTTTTTGAGCTCTTCCAGCTTTTTCTTGGCCTCGTCAATATACTGTTCTGCCTTTTGCTTCTGAGTAGCAGCATCCCCTTCACCAGGGCGAACTTGCTGTTGCTGCTGAGTGGCTAGCTCTTGCTGATAGGCCTGCTCTGCTTTGGCAACCGCACCGTCAATCAGGGCTGAGGCCTGCTGAGCAAGGGAGATAGCCTCTTCGAGATCGCCATTGGCCAGGGCTTCCTTGGCTCTCTGGAGGATGACAGCCGCATCAGAGAGCTCCTTGGAGGCGTATGTTTTCACAATATCACGGTTCTCGGCAGCATAGTACTTGTCCTGAGCTGATGTCACAGCAGCCGTTGCCTGCTCAACATCGGCTACCAATTTCTGAGCGAGAGGAGAAAGCTTTTCATAAAGCTTGGAACCTTCCTGGTAAGTTGCATCAGGATCCTTTTTCGCATAGGTCTGTTCAAAAGCACTAAACGAAGATACAGCATCCTGATACGCCTCAGGGGCTCGCTTCTCACCAAAATTCTCCTTAATCTGGTTCATCAACACCACATTTTTCTGATAAATATCCTCTGCACGGCGCTCACGAGCCAGCTTGTAGGCCTCTTCTGCCTTCTGCTTTGAGGCTACAGCCTTTTCCTTTGCCTCTTTGTTCTTTTTATTCTCTACGAACTTGTTGGCAGCATCATAGTCATTCTGAGCTGCTGCCAACTCAGACGAGGCAAACAAAGCAGCATCAACGGCTTGAGCCTGTTCAATAGCTTTTTTGGCTTTCTCGAGTGCCTTCTTGGGAACAGACGAACATCCTGCAAACCATATCACCATTCCAATAATGAACATACTAGCAAGTATTTTTCTCATAAATCCCTCCTTGCATGAATTCTCTTATGCTTATTTTAGCATAAAGAGAAAAAAAAAACAAGTGTTTTCAGGAGATTTTTGAAGATTTTTTTGCGTTTGTCTGTGATTGATTCACCCGTAAATAAAAAAGGCTGGTCGAAACCAGCCTCACTACCCCCACGGGGACTTGAACCCCGGTTGCAGGGATGAAAACCCTGTGTCCTAACCCCTAGACGATGGGGGCACTCTTTAAGAGGAATATATTATAGCATATTTTTTTGACTTTGTCAAGAGCAAAATGGCTTCAAAAAGAAAGTTTGCCTATTTTTTGCGATAAAAACCTCTCTCCCAAAACGAGGCAAAAAATTCCTTTCTGTGTTATAATATTCACGGAGAAAACGATGAATACCTCAGGCTTTCAGTCCACTCAGGCGATCAAACCCACAGAGCTTCATCTTCTTCCAGAGCTTCCCGGTGTCTATCTGATGAAAGACGAGACCAACACAATCATCTATATCGGGAAGGCTATCAACCTTCGTAAGCGTGTTTCCTCCTACTTTCAAAAAGAGGAAAAAACCATAAAAACCGCCACGATGGTTTCCCAGATCCATGAGATCGACTACATCATTACTCAGAACGAAACCGAAGCCCTCCTCCTCGAAGCCAACCTCATCAAACACCACCAACCAAAGTACAACGTTGTCTTCAAAGACAATAAATTCTACCCCTTTATCAAAATCACCGTCCAGGAACGCTTCCCGAGAGTGGTTTTTTCCAGGGATCAGAAGAAAGACCAGAGCCTCTACTTTGGTCCGTACACCAGTGCTGCCATGGTGAGGGAATATATCGATATGGTACAACGCCTCTTCCAGATACGCACCTGTCGTGAACTCCCCACGCGGGAATGTCTCAACTACCACATCCACCGTTGCAGCGCCCCCTGTATTCACAAAGTCACTGAAGAAGAATACCATCAACAGGTCGAAAACGCTATCCGTTTTCTTCAGGGGGACTATCAACTCCTTGTCAAAGAGTTTGAGAAAAAGATGCGAGAAGCCGCCAAAAACCTTCTCTTTGAAAAGGCTCAGATCTACAAGGAACGCATCCAGATCATACGCAATTTTGAAGAAACCCAATCTGTCTATCTTGACAAAAACATTAGTGCCGATTTCATCGAAATAGCCACCCGAGAGACCAAGGCAGTGGCTCTGGTCAGCCTGATCCGCAACGGAAAAATGATCGGTAAAAAAAGCTACAGTAGTGACATTACCGATCAAACGGAAAAAGACATCCTGGAACAATTCATCATCGCCTACGTTTCAGAAAACACCCCTCCAGCCATTGTTCTCGACGAACGCTGGACACCCCTCTTTCCTCAGCTCAAGGAGTACTTCACCATCAGTGGTATGAATATACCGATTTCTTCCCCTGCTTCCCGTGAGGAGTCCACCATTCTCAAGCTCACCAGAGAAAACGCCCTCCTCCACCTGATGCAGCTCCTCTCAAGGATTGAAAGCTCTCAAGCCCTCCATGAACTTCAGGAGGTTCTCGAACTGGACACACTTCCCATGCGTATTGAGGGATTTGATATCGCCAATCTCCTCGGTGAGCAGGCTGTTGCTTCGCTTGTTTCCTTCTACGGCGGAAAACCAGACAAATCCAGCTACCGCCATTACAAGATCCGTACCAAATCCACACCGGATGATTTCGCCATGATATACGAGGCTGTCCACAGACGCTACAAGAGACTCCTCGAAGAAAAAGCCGAGCTCCCCGACCTCGTTCTCATCGATGGGGGAAAGGGACAGCTCAACGCCGCCCTTTCCGCCCTCGCTGATCTCGGTATCTCCCTCAATGTGGTCTCTCTGGCCAAGAAAAACGAAGAGATCTACACCCCCTACCGCGATGACCCTATCGTTCTCCCCAAAAATTCCCCTGCCCTCCATGTGCTTCAACGCGTGAGAGACGAAACCCACAGGTTTGCCAATAGCTTCTACAATCACCTAAAAGGCAAAAGCCTGCTCACCTCTCTTTTTGATGGCATTCCCGGCATAGGCCCAAAACGTAAAAAGATCCTCACCCAGAAGATTATGGCTCAACCTGATCTCAATCTTTCCGCGAACGATCTGATTGCTCTGGGTATCCCTCCCAGTGCGGTTGACGAGGTCATCCAGAGGCTTCAGACCCTCCAGAGATCCGACACTGATCCTAAGGCCTGATGTAGATGAAATGAAACTCTATCGTGATCCCCTCTTCGGAGCGAAGTTTGTCTGGAAGTGGACCATAGTTTGAGGTGTGAAGTATAGCCCGCAAAGAAGCCTCATTGAGTGACTCATACCCAAACTCACGACTGAGACGAGCATTTTTGAGATTGCCTTCGTTGTCCAGTTCAAAGGTAACCGTCACCACCCCATCAGCCATAATCCCCCGATAATACTGAAAAATCGGAAAATACAGCTGCCAGTTGCTCGCCACGGTTTGCTGGATCTGTTTGAAATAAGGGGCATAATCTACCGCCTCACTCTCGAGGGCTATCTGTCCTGCTGAGGACATTCGTACCACAGGTTTTTTGGCAGGCTCATAGAGAGAGGGACCACTCACCTCGGGATTTCCCGATCGAGGAGACATCGCCTTAGGAAGGGGAAGGGGTACCTTCTGAGAGGCTGGTTCAGAGGAGAGAAGCATATTGTAGTCTTCCACCGGTGCCACAGGCCCTCGAGAACGGGAATCCTTGTCAGACAATTTGGCCTTCTGGAGGGGCTTTTCCGTGGTGGCGTTGGGGTTATCGATAAGGATGTTTTCGATAACGACCTCTTTTTCTTTTTGAGGTCTGGGGTTTTTGAGAAGCGCTATGATCTCAGGATCAAGCCACCACCCTGCAACAAGGAGAAGATACACATGAATCACAACCGAAAGATAAACAAAAAGCAATCCCTTTTTCATTGCCTACTTCCACGCTAACATTACCATAGAACTCGTAAGATGCCAGGGCCCTAGGGTAATTTTACTGGCGAGATGGTAGAGAGAAATCCGAACCCAGTGTCTATAATCCCACAACGAACGAAAGGACGCCCGACTCTTCACCAATTTTGGTAAAAGCCCAAACTCTACTCCACCAATAAACCTTACCTTACAAAACCCCACCCTTCGGAGAGCCTCAGCAAGATTATGTCTATCAAAATACGAAAGATGCCCTGGCAGGTAGTAGTGATACCGACTCCCTTTGAGACGTGCCTGGAGACCATCCATATCCGCGGTTTGTACCAGGAGCACTCCTCCCTTTTGAAGAGAACGATACACCCTCTCAAGTGCCTCCACCGGACGAGAGAGATGCTCTATCACCTCTACAAGCGACACAACCGAAAAAAAGTCCTCCGGGAGATCAAAATCCTCAACATTGCCGATCCAGATATGCCCGGGAAAAACCGTTCGAGCATACCCGCCCGAATACTCTGAAATCTCGAGTCCATACGGTTCATATCCCCTCTCCTGGGCAGCTTCTAGAAGCCCCCCAAAAGCACACCCAACATCCAGCCACCTCTTGGGACCAGGGGATTGCTCCAGCCTCGAAAGAACCCTTACCCTCGATCGCCACACGGCCATGGAGGGTTCTTTGAGTTGTCTTTCATCCTGGTAGGTATACACAGAACTCCCTGCATAGTACCCCTCATCATAGAGATGAGCCGTCTCAGATGTCTCTTTTGACTGGAACTGAAACCCGCAAGCCTCACACCGCCATATCAGTAGAGGAGGATTCCAGCGATCAATCCCTCGAAAGAACCCTGCTCCTCCACCACAGAGAGGGCATTTTTTCTCCTGAAAGGACGACAATTTGTTCTTCATGGCGATTATTGTAGGAAGATTTTTGAGAAAATACAAGTTTTTGGTATTGCTTTTTTCCCTGTTTTGTCTTATACTCATAGGACAAAAAATGGCAGGGAAGTATGAAGAAGCGCTCTTTTTTATGGAATACGTTTCTTTCACTGGGGGGATTTGGTCTTCTCACACTCACCAACTTTCTCTACAGTATCGTCACGGTCCGGCTCCTCTCCCCTCTGGAGTTTTCAGCGTATAACACCTTTTTCTATTTTTTGCTTGCCCTTCCGCTGCCATCCTTTCAGCTCGCTGTTGCCAAAACCGTGAGTCACAGCACTCAATCCGTGGACGTACGAGGGCTTCTCCCCTCGTTTGCCCTTCTGTCAGGTTTGGCTGGGATAGCGTATCTCGTGTTTTCCCCTCTTCTCTGGTACCTCTATGGGAAAAACTATCCCTTTCTCATTGTGATTGGTTTTTTTGTCTTGCAGGGGTGGATCTGGCTCTCTGGATTTCGCGGAATCTATCAGGGAAGTTTACGGTTTGGTTCTTATAGTCTCAATATGGCTGTTGAGGGGGTGAGTCGACTCCTTCTGGGGAGTCTCGGGCTTCTCCTCGGGTTGGGGGTGTATGGGGCACTGGGGGCTTCTATAGTGAGTGGCGTTATAGGGATCTTGTTTCTCGTCTTGCCTCTTGCTTTCTTTTCGTTGGCTTCTCCCACACCATCCCAGTCAAACAATACCCTTCTTCCTTCTTTTTTTCGAGCTTTTCTCATGCTTCTTCCCTTTGGGCTTCTGGTGGTCCTCGATCAGACCATCATCAATCGTTTTGTCCCCCACTATGGACAAACGGTCAATCTCTCCAGTCTCTTTGGCAAAAATCTTATAGCCCTCTCTCTTACCGTGGCTCATGTCGTTTTTGCCTACGTGGTCAAAGAGGGAGAAGACCGTTTTCTTCTCAGAGGGATAGGGCTTGTGGTTTCCCTCTTTTTTCTGGCTTATGTGGTGACCGTGTTTCTTGGGTCTTTCTTATTTCAAACGCTTTTCGGAACAACCTCAGGAGCAGACTTTCTCCCCCTTTATATCCTGTATTGTCTTCCTCTGGGAATTCTCCAGTTAGTAATCAACTATGGTATCGCTGAGGATAGGCGATGGCTTATATCGTTTCTGTGGGTGATGCTTGTGGTGATATCAGGAAGCATGATGTTTTTAGTGCGTTTCAGTTCCTTTTCTCTGAGAGGGTTTTATATTTTCGGGATTATAAGCTATAGTCTTTTCCTTCTCCCTGTGATTATAGTCTTTCTTGCCCATAAAAAACTTTCCCAAAGATGCTAACAGGTTCTCAAGAAAAAAGACCTTTGCCCGAAAGCTATTTCCCTGTTTCAGTCGCAATAAACCCACAAATCAACATAAGGAGCAACAAAAAACTGAAACATGGTAATAGCCCATCCCCCCTCATCTATCCCTGGATAAAGTTCGTATTTCCAGCCACCTATGCTGCTAGCTTTTTACAGTCTCCTCTTCACTCCAAAAAACTGCAAAAAAGAAATAGCCCTCTTTCGCCTGGATTTTTGGAGGAGATTTTTTTTGTTCCTTGTGCAAAGGTCTCGAAAGGATAAGCAGACAAGGTCTTTTCAGTAAGCTTGCGATACTCCTTTCTGGAGAGAGACTGATGGGAAAAGCCCCAGAAATCTTTACCTCTTTTTTGCAAAAAAAACTGAGTTTTCCCCTTGACTTTTCAGAAACTTTGCCTTATAATAATAGTCCAAACTGACAAGCGACGCGGGATAGAGCAGTCTGGTAGCTCGTCGGGCTCATAACCCGAAGGTCGAAGGTTCAAATCCTTCTCCCGCAAATATGGCGGGGTAGCTCAGCTGGTTAGAGCAGCGGAATCATAATCCGGTGGTCGAGGGTTCGAGTCCCCCCCCCGCTAAGATAAAGAGACAAAACCAGGGGTTGTAGCTCAGCTGGTTAGAGCACAGGCCTGTCACGCCTGGGGCCGCGGGTTCAAGTCCCGTCAACCCCGTATATAAAAGGGACTGTTCAACACAGTCCCTTTTATCGTTTTTGGTGGTTTGTCATTTTGAGTGAGGATAGTCTATCCATGAAAACAAGGTCAAAACTCCTTCTCCTCCTGGTGACGGTATTTCTTTTGTTTTTGATATCCTTTTTTTCGATTCTTGGACTGGTGCAGCATTTTCCTATTTCAGGACAGCTCCCCGAAACAGGGATTATCGTGGTGTTTGGTGCCGGGATATACAACACCCGTCCCTCCCTCACCCTTCAGATGCGGCTTGACAAAGCCCTCGAAATAGCCCAGAACATGTCCAGTGTCCTGTTCTACATCAGTGGAACCAAACCTGAGGTGGTTATCATGCGCCAGTACCTGATGAAGCAGGGCATTCCCCGTGAACAAATTATCGAGGACCTGGAGGGAAAAACAACCGCCCACACCATACGCAATCTCTCCCGATCCTACAAGAATGAGACGCTTATACTTGTGAGTCAACACTATCACCTCCGTCGCATAGCCCTCCTCTGTAGAAAACACCACATCCTCAACACCTTTTTTGTGGCAACGGAGCACAGGGCTGTGGACAACCATATTCTCCTCATTTTACGAGAGGTCTTTGCCATGTACAAGGCCTTTCTCTGGGATTAGCCATGCAAATAGACGAGATCTTTCTCTCTCTCCAGGGAGAAACAGGATTTGTAGGTATTCCTTTTCTTTTTTTGAGGTTTTCAGGTTGTAACCTGAGGTGTGGCTATTGTGATACCACGGCAGCTCTGAAACCCTCTCCATCCTGTCATGTTCATTTACCAGGGTATAACGCCCACCTTCCCAACCCTCTCTCCATCGAACAGGTTTCTCAGCTTCTCTATCCTTATCCAGGATATTGGCTGAGTTTTACAGGGGGAGAGCCCCTTCTTCAGAGGGAGGCTCTCGAGACCTGTCTTACCCATCTCAAGGGGTTTCGTTTCTGGCTGGAAACCAACGGGACGCTTCCTGAGGCACTTTCCCCCCTCATCCTCTCCCGCATTGATCTATGGAGTATGGATATCAAACTCCCCTCGGCGACAGGCCACGACCTCCAGGAAACCCAGGAAAAATTCTTCGCACTCATTGCCAAAACAGAAAAAGAGATTATTCTCAAAGTCGTTCTTACCCCTACGACGCCACTTGAAGAGATGGAAGAAGTGTGGAAACATTTTCTTATCTGGCAGGAAGAAACACCCCGATTATCGCTTGTCTTTCAACCCATGACATCGGACAAAAGGGTTCTCACCAGTAATGCCCTCCTCTGGGCGTATGAAAAAACTCTTGCCATTCCTGATGGAAGGGTTCGCGTTATCCCTCAGATTCATCCGATATTGCAGATTCCCTAAAATCCTTGCCGAATCTCCAGCCCCCATTTTTGTGAAGCGGGATCGTACTCCACATAGACTCTTTCCTGATAGAGGGCATACACCGTCAATCCCATAGAAACCAATGACGAGAGAATGCCATACGAAAAGAGTCTTTGTTTCCATGCCTCATAAAAAACCACCTGAGAGGCATAGGCTTGCTGTTGCTCATCAGTGAGGTTGGGGTTAGAGAGCTGATCCTGATAATACGCCATCAAAGAAGATGTATAGAAATGCCCAACGACAAAACCAACGGTTAATCCCCACCCACCAAAACAAAGCCCCCACGCTACATTCCTCTGGAAACGACGACTCGCCAGGGAATATCCCTTTCCCACAGGAAGGACAATCGATGATTTCTCCGGGGTGAGTGTAAAGGTATACAAAAGATGCTGATACTCCCGATCATCCGAACGTATCAAGAGTATATGACTTTCCCCCAGAGAAATATTACTGAGGGTAAGAGGGGTTGTGCCACGATAGAGAGAATCCAGAAACACCAGCCGATTGCTTTCCCCTTCAAGCGATACCACCCCCGTCATGGCGAGAGGTTGGAGGGTTGCCTGAACAAGGTTTGTCCCACCCTTTTCCAGGGCGGTCGTATAATACACGGGGGCAAATCCTTCCTTGACCATTTGGAGGTTGTGGGATCCCGGTCTCACCCCCTCGTACATGAGAGGAGACCTCCCGATATAAACCCCATCAAAATATACATTGGCATCCTCGGGATCGGTTACCACTTCAACATCCACCAGCTCACCACCCAGGTAAAAACGGCGAATATCTCCCCGTTTTTTCATGATTTCTTCGTAGAGTTTGTCTTCGGTGGTTCTGATAACCATCTCAAGGCGATTGGTCTGATAGGCAACAATCTTAGAGAACTCAAGCCTCACCTCTACCTCAGAGGGTCCCATTTTGTTCTCACGAACACTCAGTCTTCCCTGAACGTTTCCCCCATAGGTCCAGTCAGGAAGCACCTGATTGGTGGGCATACCTATCTGAGGGATAGTTTGCTTCGCATCCTCTTTGATGGGTTTTTCAATCTTCCAGGAAAAACGACAGCGAGCAATATCCTCCAAAAGCCCTGGTAGTTCGTTTTCAAGAAATTTCTCATACAGATTCGTCCGAAAACGCTGCACATTCGTTTCAACAAGATTGGTTATCGTATTGCTCTGGATCAGGTTATTGTTGGTAACTACCTGTACCCTCGTCTGGGTGATAACCGTGGGAACAAACTCCCTGTACGTTTCCCACGATGAAACCTTCGCTGAAAGAATCCTGTCTTCCAGGGCTATGGGAAAACCCCGCAGTTTCACATATTCGAGGGGATCAATGAGGGTATAATCGTTTTCCATAGATTGAAACACCAGTCCCAGGGTTTCCGGAATAGCCTCCTCCAGATAGGCAAAATTCGTCTGTCGACCCTGATTCTTAAGAGAACTGATCACAATCGGAAAATCACGAACATAAAAATCCCGAAGAAGAAGGTACACCTTCTCCCTTTCGGCTGCCTCTTCCTCCTTGAGGGCACTTCCACAACTCGAGACAACCACAGCACACAGAAGAACAAACCACCTACTCCTTCTCAAAAATAATCGTAAGCGAAGCAATGGTTTCTCCAAAATCGTTCTCATAGATACGAAAAATACTCTCAAAATCATACTGAGACTTCATTTCCTCTCGAAAAAAATTCACAAAATACAGTCCAAGACCAGCACCGATCTGATCCTCTCTCTCACCGATGAATCCATCCGCAAGCGTATCCAGTTTGGTTCCTATCTTTTGCTTGATCCCAAACACTCCCTCTTCTGGGATAGGGACATTGTTTTTTACCTCGAGCTTAAAAATCGAGTGGGTAAACTTCCATCCTATCTTGACCCATTTATGCTCCCTGTAACAAGTATCGAGGAGGGTATCCCTCTCTTTTCGCACCAGATGGGGAATCTCCTTTCGATCAGAAACAAGATTGTGTTTTTTTACGACGTATTCAATATTAGCCTTCTCGGCGTTAGCTGTCAGTTCATGAAGAATATTGATACTACTCTCAATCTCTCTTCGGTTTACATAGGTAAGGATCTTCTCATGGAGATACCCCACAAGTTTTCTTTTGCTCTGAGGGGCAATCAACCGAAGCGTCAACCCCTTCGTATAGGGAAAAAGCTTCTCAATATTGAGAAGAACACTGGTGATATTCTGTTTTTGCAGGGGCAACACAAAGAGGGGCACACCCCCTTCATGTTGATTGTTGAGTTTTTCAGCAAATTTCAATAGTCCAATGTTATTAAACATAATGCCGATAGAGTCCTCGGGATAACTATGGCGTTCCCACTCTTCGACAATCTCCTCCAGTGGAATAACCACATGTGCCATGATGACCCCCTTTTAATCATTTTATTTTATACCTGTAAAACTACAAAAGAGTGATGGTGAAATTTTCTATAACAGGATTCGCGAGAAGCTTGTCAGCTATCTCTCTCACCTGGGCTTCTACGTCTTTTGTACTTCCCTCTACATCCAGGATAAAAACCTTCCCTACCTGAACAGAGTTCACTGTCTCATAACCAAGATGATGAACCGCATTGAGGATGGCTTTCCCCTGGGGATCAAACACATCGCTTCGCAAAAAAACTTCTACTTTTACCTTCATACCTCATCCCTATTTGAAAAACTTTTACATAGTTTATTGTAGCATAAAGAACCATTTTAAGCAATATTTTTTGAAAAAAAATCTCTCTTTCTCCTTTGCTAAAAAAACTCCCAAAACTTGCCAAAAAAAGAAAAGTATAGGTATAATAAAAAACAACAAAGAAGGAAAAAGGAAAACCATATGATACAGCCATACCAGATCGAGAATAATCAGCTCACCATCGGGGGTATCAAGGTGTCGGAGCTTGTAGGGGAGTTTGGGAGCCCATTGTATGTGTACAACGCCGAGGTGATAAAGGATCGCTACCAGACCCTGTTTGAGGCCATCCCCTACCCTCATAAACGCATTCATTACGCCATGAAAGCTAATAGCAACCTCCGTATTCTCAAGATGCTTCTTGAGTTGGGGGCTTCTATCGATGCCGTTTCCTTAAACGAGGTGAGGCTTGCCCTTCACGCTGGTTTCCCCGCTGAGCGGATCCTTTTCACCGGTATCAACACCAAAACCGAAGAACTTCACTGGCTTGTCTCACAGAATATCCGTGTAAATATCGGTTCTCTCCATATGCTCCAGAAGTATGCTTCTCTCTTTCCCGGATCGGAAGTCTCTCTCCGTATCAATCCCGATTTCGGGGGAGGCCACCATTCCCATGTGATTACCGGTGGAAGAGAAAGCAAATTCGGCATCTTCTACAGTCAGGACGCCCACTTCAACCAGATCCCTCAAGCACAACAGATCATCGAAAAAGCGGGGCTCAAACTCGTTGGCATCCATGCCCATATTGGTTCTGGTATTCTTGAGGAGAAAAAATTCATCGAGCTTATCTCCCTCATTCTTTCGATTGCCAGACAATTCCCGAACCTTGAGTTTGTAGATTTTGGGGGAGGTTTTGGCGTACCCTACCGTCCCCAGGAAAAACCCTTCCAGTTTGAACCCTTTGCCGAACATCTCAAGAAGACCATGGAAAAATTTACCCAGGAGTATGGTAAAGAGATTACCATCGCCTTTGAACCGGGGAGATTTATCGTGGCAGAGGCGGGTATTTTGCTCACCACCGTTACCGATATCAAGCACACCCCAAAGTACACCTTTGTTGGTGTGGACTCAGGTTTCAACCATCTCATTCGCCCCATGGCTTACGGGAGTTATCACCCCATCCTGAATGCTTTTCGCGTTCAGGGCGAGCCAAAAGAGGTCGTCATCGCCGGCTACCTCTGTGAATCAGGAGACCTCTTCACCCGGGATGAGAAAGGACCCCAACCACGCTCGATTACCACCCCCCTTGAGGGAGATGTCCTGGCCATCCTCAATGCTGGGGCTTATGGGTTTACCATGAGTTCCAACTACAACATGCACCCTCGACCCGCCGAGGTCATCATTGAAAATCAAACAGCCCGTCTTATTCGTCGACGAGAAACCTTTGAAGACATGATCCGATTTTTTGTCTAAGGCTTTAGATTATCCCCTTATTCTGCCGATACATATATGGAATATCTCCGGAGGAGGATAATTATGCAGCGTCTCTCTCTGCGCACCCAGCTTTTTGTTAGCATGGTGGTGCTTCTTATCATCGCAATAGGGGGCATCGGTATCCTAAACTATACCATGGCCAAGCGAGCGCTGCAGAAATCCCTCGAGGATCAGATTGACTCTATCGTTGATCTCTCCTATAGTTTCCTCCGCCATGAGATATACGTGCTTTCTATCCATTACCTCAAGGGGATCAACACATCCGCAACACGAACCGTATCCGAAACCCTCCGCCAGATAAGAAACAAAAAAATGAAAGAAAATGAAGCCCTCACCTTTCTCAGACGTTCTCTTCTCTCCATACCCGTAGGCAAGACAGGCTATCCCGCTATCCTCAATGGCCAGGGGGAAGTCGTACTCCACCCCAAGCTCCCGGCAGGAACTAACCTCTCTTCGTTTGAATTTATCCAGGAAACCCTCAAGAAAAAAGAAGGCATCGTCTTTTACTCTTGGAAAAATCCCGGTGAAAAACAAGCCAGAGAAAAGGTTCTCTACACCTCGTACATCCCCGAAAAAGACTGGTATATTGTTTCCACAGCCTATGTCGATGAGTTTGCTGAGATGATTGATCTTTCAAGTTTCCAGCAGAAATTTGAGAGCCTCGGGAGCTTGAAAAACCTCAGGATATTTCTCATGGATAGTCGGGGTCTCATCCTCTCCCACCCCACGATTGCCAGGGGTACATTGTTTTCCACCACGGTCAAAGAGGGGGAAGAGATCCTGACAAGCATCGTCTCCACCGGGAATGGTTTCATTTCGTATACCATCGAGGATACAGAAGGTCAATCAACCCCCGTTTTCGCCTATTTCAAGACGCTCAACTACCTTTCAAGCCAATGGATTCTAGTCGCCGAGGTTCCCAAGCAAAACATCGAAAACAGTACCCTTCAGTTTCGTCTGATAAATAGTACGGTCATTTTTGTGGCCTTTCTCTTGATGCTTATCATCGGCTTCTGGATCAGTAAAAGTATCCAAAAATCTCTGAAAAGCATACAGACCAAACTGGAAAACATCTCCTCAGGAACCGAAAAGGCCGATCTCAGTCGCCGTATTGAGATCCAGATGCACAATGAAATCGGGGCTATCGCCAACCTGATGAACCGTTTTCTTGATAAAATCAACAGGGATCTTCTCAGCGTACGAGAAACCTCTCTCCTTCTCAAGAATTCCACGGCTCAATCCCAGAAAATCATGGAAAAAACCATCAAACAGAGTCTGGAGTCTATCAAAAACAAGATCATCCAGATAGACTACTCCACAGAAAACGCAACCTCAGGTATAGAAGAACTCACCGCCAACCTCGAAGAGATGAGTCGTTCTATCCAGAGTATCATGCACAATATGGAGCGTCAGGCATCCGCCGTTGAAGAAAGCGCCAGCTCCATCGAAGAAATGGTACGCAACATAGAAAACATCACCGCAACCACAATGAAATCCCAGGCTATCTCCAACAACCTCAACAATGTTGCTCAGGAGGGGGGAGAAGCCGTCAAACAGGCCATATCCTCCATCAAGGAGGTTTCTGAGTACTCCCAGCAGATACGCAAGATGCTCCAGATCATTTCCAATATCGCCAAACAAACCAACCTCCTGGCCATGAATGCTGCCATAGAAGCAGCTCATGCAGGTGAAGCAGGCAAAGGATTTGCCATTGTGGCTGAAGAGATCCGAAGACTCTCCGAAGACACCAACAAAAACGCCCGAGAAATCGGCGAGGTCATCAATGTGATTGTCGACCGTATCGAGCAATCCGTTAAACTCTCAGAAAAAGCCGGTATAGGACTCGATATGATCATGGCCTACTCCCAGCAAAACGCCCAGATGAGCAACCAGGTCAACATTGCGATGTCCGAACAGAACCATGGAGCCAAGGAAATCCTGGCATCTACCCATGAGATTGTCAAAATAACCGAAGAGGTGAAAATAGCCATTACCGAACAGAATGCAGCCACTCAAGACTTTGGGGAGGCGGTACGAGGATTACGAGACCTCTCCCTCGAAAACAAAAGGCTCATCCAGGATCACCTCAATGACCTCAACACCCTCCTCAGTGGGCTTGAAGACATCCAAAAAATCATGAACGAAGTCGTCTCCCATACCAACTCGCTGGATCATCTTCTCGGCTCATTTATCCTGAGAGAGGAACACCAAGGAACAGAAATCCATGCCCTGGAAAACTAAACCAGATTTGTTTGGACTCCTCGACATTGGGTCCCATACGATCAAACTCTACATCCTCGAGATCCATGGACGAGAGAAAAATTGGAAGATCATAGACTCTCTCTGGATGCCCATCCAGCTCGGCAAAGATATTCTCTCCCGTGGTGTTATACGTCAGGAAACACTCTCCGATCTCCACCACATCCTGAAACGTTATCAAGAGGTACTAAAGAGCTATCAAGTAAAAGAAATCAAAGCCTTCATCACCAGTGCTCTCAGTGAGGCAAGTAACAGTGAATCCGTGATCTCCCGATGTGAGAGCATCCTTGGCGTACCTGTCACTATCATTCATCCTCACCAGGAAAACGAAGCCATCTACCTCGCCATAACAGACATCATTCAAGGGCATCCCGAGCTCAGACAGCAGGGACTCCTCATCTGTCATGTAGGAAGCGGATCCAGTCGCATCTTTATCCAACACAAAGGCAACCTCCTCTTTAGCCAGACGTATCATACAGGTATCCTCCGCTTCAGTCAGTATATTCCAGCCCATTCTGCCGCCTATGAGAGTTATTTTTTCCCCTTTGTCAGGCAGCTCTCATCCACCCTCAAAAGCGTATTAGGTGAAGAGACTATCAGTCTCGTTCTGCTCAATGATGACATCGTTCACATGGTAGAACACCTCGGCTACAGGGAAAAACACGGGCTCTACGAAATCCGCCGTCAAGAGCTTGAACAGATGACCATCAATTTTCTTTCTCTTCCGTCTGAGGATCTCGAGTTGCACTACAACATCTCTGATACCGCAGTTCAAAGCATCAAACTCTCTCTCATCTTTTTTGTTTCTCTTTTGCGTCATCTCAATCTCTCTACACTCTATCTCCCCCACACTTTGAGCACCTTTGGGTTTGCCTACGAACTGTTTCAAAAAAAGGAGACATCCCTTGTACCGATTATCCTCTCATCGGTCAAGACTATCGCCAAACGCTATATCTACGATGCTGAACACGCCCATAAGGTAATGGAGTACGCGTGTCTTCTCTTTGACACCCTCCAAAAATCCTACCGCCTCGAGGCAAAAGAAAGACTCTACCTCCAGGTAGCAGCCCTTCTTCATGATATCGGTTATTTTGTCAACGCTACCAATCACCACAAAAACACCTATGACCTCCTGCGAAACACCGAGATTTTTGGTCTCAGTCCAGAAGAAATTCTTTACATCGCACTCATCGCTCGTTATCACCGTCGCTCTGCACCTAAGAAAACCCATACAGATTTTATAAATCTCGATATGAGGGAGAGGATTATGATCACCCGTCTCTCTGCCATGCTCCGTCTCGCCAACGCTATGGACAGTTGCCACCAGCAGGTCATCCGCCACCTGGAGCTCAAACTCACCGAGAACTCGTTAAAACTCCTCTGTCATCTTGAACCACGAAATCAACAGGCTTTTGAAGTAATAGAAAACGCCCTTCAAATAAATAAAAACCTTTTTGAAAGCTTTTTTGGATTAAAAGTGGTGGTGGAAAAACTATGAAGTTTCCCTGGATACAACGTGACTATAGCTGGCTTAAGTTTAACGCCCGGGTGCTCTTTGAAGCGACCGACCCTTTCAATCCCCTTCTTGAACGCCTCAAATTTCTCTCTATTGTTACCTCCAATCTTGAAGAGTTTTTCATGATACGGGTAGCCGTTCTGAAGCGCCAGCTTGCCACCCATACCCCTATAGGTCCTCTTGCCGAAGATCCAGAAGATGTTCTCCATACCATAGTGAAAGAAGTCAAAACTATGCTCAAAAAACAGTACCAGATTTTTGAAAAGCTCTGTGAGGATCTCAAAAAAGAAAATATTCAGATACTGACTCGTCCAGAGGAAATCGTCCCCTACGAAAACGAACTCAAGAACATATTCGAAAAAAAACTCTACCCTCTTCTCACCCCTCTTTCTGTTAGTAAGACCCATCCCTTTCCCACACTCAAAAGCGGCATCCTCTACCTCGTTGTCGAACTGGCGGCTTCTCCCATGCACCAGCTCGCAGAAAAACCCTCTCTCTCCTTTCTCGAACTTCCTACAGCCTCAGTTCCTCGTTTCTATCAGATCCTTCCCAACGTATTCATCCCTATCGAGTTTATCATTGAGCGTTTTCTTGATCATATCTATCCCGGCTACACCATTCAACGGTCTGGTGTCGTTCGTATCACGCGGGACGCTGACTATGAACATCAGGCTGATGGGGCGCTTGACATGATAACCTCTGTAGAACAAAACATTAAACACTTCCACAAAAGAGAGGTTGTGAAGCTTGAGGTGAGCCAGGGGCTCTCAGACAAAACCATGAAGACACTCATCAATCATCACCAACTCCCTCGTGAGCTCGTCTTTGAGCTCCCTTCTCTTTTGAATCTCAAGGATCTCATGGTGATATACGAAAGCTCCTCCCGTTACGATCTTAAGATTCATCCCTTTGATCCCTTGCTGCCTGCCCCACTTACCCCACACAAAAATATCTTCTCCCTTATCGCCAGTGAGGATATTCTTCTCTTTCATCCCTACCAGAGCTATGATCCTGTTCTCTGGCTTCTGGAAGCTGCTGCCACCGATCCCCATGTCATTGCCATCAAACAAACCCTCTATCGAACCAGTAGCGACTCAAAGATCATTCACTACCTCACCCTTGCTGCCGAAAACGGCAAATACGTTTCCGTCGTAGACGAGCTCACCGCCCGTTTTGACGAAAAAAGAAACATCGCCTGGGCGAGACACCTTCAGGACGCTGGTGCCCATGTTACCTACGGTATAGCCCATCTCAAGACCCATGCCAAGGCACTCCTCATCGTTCGAAAAGAACCCCAGGGTATCCGACGCTATGTTCACCTCGCTACGGGTAACTACAACGAAACCACCGCCCGTCTTTATTCCGATTTTAGCTTTTTTTCAGCCAATCCCGAACTCTGTGAGGATGTCAACCAGATGTTCAACCTTCTCACAGGGTTTTCTCTCCCTCAATCATGGAAAAAAATCGCCATCGCCCCCCTCACTTTGAAACAAAAATTCCTCTCCCTCATACGCCGAGAAACCCTTCATGCCCGTTCTGGGCTTCGAGCAGAGATCAGAGCCAAAATGAACTCTCTCGCCGACGAAGATATCATCCGTGCCCTCTATGAAGCCTCCCAGGCAGGGGTCAAAATCGAGCTCATTGTCCGAGGAATATGCTGTCTCATCCCGGGCATCAAAAACATCTCAGAAAACATCACCGTCAAAAGTATCATCGGACGCTACCTTGAACATTCTCGCATCTACTATTTTTTCAACAACGGCGAAGAAGAATACTACCTCTCCAGTGCCGACTGGATGCGGCGAAACCTCGATAGACGGATTGAGATCCTTTTCCCCATCGAGAACAAAAACCTTCAAAATATACTAAAAACCATCTTTGACATCCAGATTCAGGATACTGCCAACAGCTGGATATTGAAGCCAAACGGATCATACACCGAACCCGGGGTACGAGACACCCTCCAGCAAGACAGTTTCCAAGATATCTATACCTACCTCGCCCAATTCTCAAAAACAGCCAAAAAACTCTAAGAAAAAGAGAGACAAAAGTTGATTTTCTTGTCTCTTTCATCTATAATATACTTTGAAAAAAATATGCAAAGGAGCAGCTATGAAATCCACGAAACGGTTTTATCTTCTGTCTTTTCTCCTGGGGTGTCTGGTAGGTGGTCTTATCATCGGGCTTCAACAGACATTTGTGAACCCCCTTTTTGCCCAGGAAAATAGCATCTCTCTCGGTCAACTTGACCCGGAGTATACCAAATACATGAACATGTTTTTGAGCGCTTACAACATCATCAGAGAACAATTTTACGACGAGAAACAAACGACACCCAAGACACTTTTCTATGGTGCTATCAAGGGAATGCTCGAAAATACCGGTGACCCCTATACAACCTTTATGGACCCCCAGATTACCAAGGAGTTTAACATTGATATTGGTGGAACGTTCGGTGGTCTCGGTATTCACATCGGTGATAGAGAGGGACAGCTCACCGTCATTGCCCCTATCGAGGATACCCCCGCCTGGAAGGCAGGACTCAAACCAAACGACAGAATTCTCGAAATTGATGGCAAATCTACCGCTGGTCTCACTTCATCTGAAGCCGTTAACGTTCTCCGGGGAAAACCCGGCACCAAAGTCACCCTTACCATTGGGAGAAACGGTGTTGAACCCTTCAAGGTAACGATTACCCGAGCTGTTATCAAGGTTCCTACTGTAAAATCCGCCTATATCGACCATAAACAAAAACGCTATGGATATATTCGACTCATCGAGTTTAGCATGCCAACGGCGCTTGATTTCAAGACCTCTCTCGAACAAATGATGAAGTCCAATGTTTCTGGCCTCATCATCGATCTCAGAAACAACCCCGGTGGACTCCTCACAGCGGTTGCGGAATGTGCCAACTATTTCATCTCCAATGGTCTCATCGTCTACGTGAGAGGACGCAATAACCAGCTTGCTGAGGATTACAGAGCCATCCCTCAAAAACTTCTTGTCCCCACCAGGCTTCCTGTTGTTGTTCTCATCAACGAAGGAAGTGCCAGTGCCAGTGAAATATTTGCAGGAGCTATGCAGGACACCAGACGAGGGGTGATTGTTGGTAGCAAAAGTTTTGGTAAAGGTTCTGTCCAGCAGACCTATCCATTCCCCGAGGATGGCTCTCAGATCAAGTTCACCGTTGCCAAATACTTCACCCCTGCGGGGAGAACCATCGACAAGGTTGGTATCCAGCCAGATGTCGAGGAAAAATACTGGTTGGACACCCTGAGTGATATCGAAAAAAATGCCCTCGTGAAAATCCAGTCCACCAATTTCCTCAAAGAATTTCTGAGCAAAAATCCCTCGTACACCAAAACCGATGTGGCTCAGTTCCAGACCAACCTCATGAAAACAGGACTCCCTGTACCCCTACTCGCTCTAGAATATCTCCTCTACTCAGAAAAAATTCGGGAAGAAATCCCCCCTGTATACACCCTGGAGTATGACAACCAGCTCCAGAAGGCTCTGGATGTCCTGGAGAATTACTCAAAATACCAGAAGCCTATCCAGTACTACCAACAAGCAAAGTAAACCATCGAGGAGGTGCGTATGGCATGGTTTGCAAAACCCCAATACACGGTAAAAAAAAGTGCCACAATTAAACAAAACGAAGGTCTCTGGACCAAATGTCCCGAATGCCACAGTATCATATACAACCAGGATTGGGAAAACAACCTTCACGTCTGCCCTCAGTGTGGTTTCCACGATAAGCTCAACGCCTTTGAGCGTATTCAAATCCTTATTGATCCGGGTACATTTGTAGAAACCTTTAACAATATCATATCCGCTGACCCCCTGAATTTCAACGACGGCACACCCTATAGCGAAAAAGTCAAAAACGCCATGATCAAAACCAATCTCAAGGATGCCGTTGTCACCGGATACGGAAAACTCGAAGGCCACATGATAGAACTCGCCGTCATGGATTTTAACTTCCTCGGTGGAAGTATGGGATCCGTTGTGGGAGAAAAAATCACCCTCGCTATCGAAAACGCTACCAAACACAAACGCCCGCTGGTCATCGTCTGTGCCTCCGGTGGAGCACGTATGCACGAGGGTATCCTCTCCCTGATGCAGATGGCCAAAACCTCTGCTGCCCTGAAACGATTCTCAGATGAAGGTGGACTCTATATCGCTGTCCTCACCAACCCCACCACCGGAGGAGTTACCGCCTCTTTTGCCATGCTGGGGGATGTAATCATCGCCGAAAAGAAGGCACTCATAGGCTTTGCCGGACCCCGTGTGATAGAACAAACCATCAAGCAAAAGCTTCCCCCAGGTTTCCAGAGTGCGGAGTTTCTCCTCGAGCATGGGTTTGTAGACATCGTCGTAGAACGCAAAGATCTCAAGTCCACAATCGCTCGTGTAATCACCTATCTCAAAGGAAAATAACATGCTCACCAACCAGGAGAACGCCCGAGAATACCTCAGTGAAGGCATCGTTGTTGACAACCTCGTCAAGATCTACCACAAACGAAAAGTCGTCCAGGGTATTAGCTTCCATATTCGGCGAGGTGAAGTGGTAGGGCTTCTCGGGCCAAACGGCGCGGGCAAAACCACCACCTTCTACATGATTGTTGGCCTGGTAAAACCAAACAGTGGAAACGTCTACCTCAACGGTGAGAATATCACCTCCTACCCCATGTATAAACGCGCACGAATGGGGATAGGTTACCTCCCTCAGGAAATATCTATCTTCAGGCAGCTCTCAGTCGAGGATAATATCAAAGCTGTTCTCGATATCCATGGCAAACCCAAAGAAGAGGTTGAAGAGACAACCGAAAAACTCCTCTCCCAGTTGGGTCTCCAAAAGGTACGGAAGCAGATGAGTTTCACCCTCTCGGGTGGTGAAAAACGCCGTCTCGAGGTTGCTCGCCTCCTCTCCTTGCAACCAGATTTTCTCCTGCTGGATGAGCCTTTCACAGGTATTGATCCCATCGCTATCGCCGATATCCAGAATCTCGTCCTGCAACTTCGTGAGGAAATGGGGCTTGGCATCCTGATCACTGACCATAACGTCCGGGAAACGCTTCGTATCACTGATAGATCGTATATTATTTATGAGGGGCGCATCCTTGTTTCTGGAACAAACGAAGAATTGACCACTAATGAGGAAGCACGTCGTATTTACCTGGGACAAAATTTCGATATGTAGGGTATATCATGAAAGACCCCTATGAGGTACTGGGGCTTCATCGAGACGCTGATATAGAAACCATCAAAAAACGCTTTCGAGAGCTTTCTAAAAAATTTCATCCCGATAAAAACCCCACCAGTCAAGAACTCTACAAGGAAATAGTCCTGGCCTATCGTACTATCATCACCGAAAAACTCATCACCCCTATCAATAAAGAAGCTGTTTCTCCTCCTCAACCTCCCACCATTCCACCCCAGCGAATCATCTACAACCTCTCTCTCACCAATATCCTCCAGGAAGGATTCAAGGTGAGCCGTGATTTCTCAAGAGAAGACTATCTCGATCATTTTCAAGCAGATATAACCGTTCAGATGTACCGTATCGAGCTTGCCCTCGGGTATACTATTCCTCTCATGATCCCAACTCGACAGATCTGCCCTGTCTGTGGCGGAAGAAGCGAACACTGTTACCGTTGCCATGGAACCGGCTCCATCTCCCAGACTCTCACCTGGTCTATCACCCTCCCGCCTCACACCCGCCCAGAGGAGATCGTGGAGATCAACCTCGCACCCCTCAAAGAACGCTACCCCTCCCTCCAAATACGCCGCCAATTTCTCCGCATACGCTGTCAGATCCTGGATATACCTGAACCCTAAGGAATATCACACACATCCTCAAAGAAACGAATCAAACGATTGACCTTCATCTCAACACTTCCCTCAAAACTCTCATACGAAATCACCGAAGGCTCTTTTGGATTGAGTTCAAAAGAATGTTTTCTTGTCTGTTTCATCAAGAGAAGTTTATCCACATTGATTGCAGAAGGATTCACAAAACGGATATGAATATACTTCTTTTGTTCTATGATGGAATCCACTCCCAATTGTTTGGCACGAATCTTGAGTCTCGCAATCTCAAAGAGTGTCTCTACCTCTGCTGGATACGCTCCATACCGATCCCGCAACACCTCCGAAAGACGACGAATATCCTCCTCCGTAGTCACCGATAGCATCAACTTGTAGATCTCCATCTTTTCCGCTGAAGACTGGATGTATGTCTCTGGAATAGCCGCATGATAGTTCAGGTCTATCAACGGTTCAACCGTTGGTTTGTACTCTCCCTTCAGCCTCTGAATCTCCTCCCTGAGCATCCTCACATAGAGATCATACCCAACGGCAAGAATATTGCCGTGCTGTTCTCTCCCCAGGATATTTCCCGCCCCACGAATCTCGAGATCCTTCATCGCTACCTGAAACCCAGCACCCAGGTCGGTATACTCATTGATCACAAAAAGGCGTTTGTTGGCGTTTTCCGTCAGAGAACGCTGGGCAGGGTAGAGAAAATAGGCATACCCCAGTTCTTTTCCCCTGCCTACTCGTCCCTTGAGCTGATACAACTGTGAAAGCCCATAACGATGAGCATCACTGACGATCAATGTGTTCGCCCTCGGAATATCCAGTCCAGACTCTACGATAGTTGTAGAAACAAAGACATTGTAATCTCCCCGAACAAACCCCATGAAAGCATGATCCAGTGCTTCCTCCTCCATCTGACCATGCCCAATCACCACCCTTGCTTCAGGAACCTCCTGCTGAATCCGGTACGCATATTCTGGAAGGTTTTTAATCGTATTGTGTATAAAGTAAACCTGTCCATTTCTGGCAAACTCCTGTTGAATAGCATACCTCACAATCTCCCAGGTAAAATCCGAAACCATCGTCTCCACAGGAATACGCATATCAGGGGGCGTTTGCAACAGACTCATATCGCGAATACTGGCCAGAGCAAGATTCAACGTCCTGGGGATAGGCGTAGCGGACAAACTCAAAAAATCCACATGGGGATAACGTTCCTTCAAAATCTCTTTTTGTTCGACACCAAACTTGTGTTCCTCATCCACAATCACAAGCCCAAGGGAATGAAACTGGATCTTTTGGGAAAAAAGCTTATGCGTCCCTATCAGAATATCAATCTGATGAGTACGCAACGCCTCAAGAATCCTCTTTTGTTCCCTCGGGTCAGTAAAGCGAGAGAGAAACGCAATTTTGACAGGAAAGCCCTCAAAACGTTTTGTGAAAGTATAGTAATGCTGCTCTACCAGCACCGTCGTAGGAGCAACGACGGCCACCTGTTTTCCGTCCATCACCGCCTTGAATGCCGCCCGCATGGCTACTTCCGTCTTGCCAAATCCTACATCACCACAGAGCAGCCTATCCATCGGTACAGGGGATTCCATGTCCTTTTTAATCTCTTCTATCACCTTTATCTGATCTGGGGTTTCAATATACTCAAACCTGTCTTCAAACTCCTTTTGCCACACTGTATCAGGAGAAAAGGAGTGTCCCTTAAACGCCTGTCTCTTCGCATACACAGAGACCAACCTCTGGGCAAATTCTGCCACACTCTTTTCCACTGCCTCACGCTTTTTTGACCAGCTTTTGCCACCCAGAGAATCCAATCTGGGCTTGTGCGAGGGGTCTCCTATATACTTCCCTATCAGGGCTGACTGTTCCAGAGGGACATAGAGTTTTTCCTGTTCAGCATACTCAAGATGAATATAATCCTTTTCTTTTCCAAGAATTGAGAGTCTCTCCACCCCCCTGAAAATACCTATCCCATAATTGAGATGAACAATATAATCCCCTACCGCAATGCTTTCCAGATCATCCAGCATGGTATCCATCTGGCGAAGACGTTTACGAAAGAGCCTTTTTTTCCCGGAAATATCGCTCTCCGAAAGCAAAAGAATCTTTCCCTCCCGCCATTCAAATCCATGCTCATAGTCCATCACAACAATATTCACACCATCCCACTCCGTCTCATGGAGAGACACTATTCTCGGATCAAAATCCTTCAAAATCTTCTGAAGTCGTTTTGCGAGATCCTCAAACTCCACCGCGATAAGTACCCTGTATCCCTCGGAGAGATAGTGTCGAGAAAGATTCTCCACAAAGAGAGCAAAGCCTTCGCCATAGAGGGGGGCATCCATGATCCCCTGTACCAGGGTATTTTGCCTGGCGATTCCTTGATACACCCACCGATGAACGATTTTCTTATCAAAGTCTTCCCATGACCAGAAAAGATTTTCACTCCCGAGATATTTCTGGTACATTCCCTGCCAATTTTGACCACTCTCCGAGGAGAGAAAGACAATACACTTCTCACCAGCATAATCAAGAAGAGACGCCAGCCTCGAGTATCCCCTCTGGAAAGTAGAATGCGCCACAGCTATGTCTTCATCCTCTTTTGAACGAGGAAACTCCCACTCACAGGCAAACTCTGTCGCAGGAAGAAGCAGCACCTCTCCTACCTTTTCCTGTGATACCTGAGAAGCCACATCAAAAAACTTGATCTCCTCGATAACATCATCAAAAAAGACGATCCTGCACGGCGCCGGTGCATGGGGAGAAAACACATCAACAATATCTCCCTTGACGGCAAAAGTAGCCGGTTCCAGAACTTTATGATCCCTGAGATAATGCGAATACCCCAACCATGCAATAAGCTCATCCCTATCGACCCTTTGCCCCACAGCAAGCCGTTTCTCTGAGCGACGAAAAAATTCAGGGGGTAACAATTTACGCCCAAAGGCTTCCGCAGTCCCTACCACCACATCATTTTTTCCCTCGAGAAGCCCATAGAGACATCGCATTCTATCCCCGAGTTTATCCAGAGAGGGAAGTACATGGGCATAAGGAACCACATCCACCTCAGGGAAAAAACACGCCCGTCCACCGGCACTCAAGATGCTTTGATAGATCTCTTCAGCTTCTATCTCACTCCGTGCCAGAAACAGAACCTGATACCCCTTTTTCTGAAGAAGGGTAAAGAAAAAACCCAAAAATCCCTGGGGAAGCGTCTCCAGAACGCTCCCTGAATCCAGAGCCTCTCGTATCCGTTCCCAATCAAGAGATTTCTCAAGATGCTCAAGAAGGAGTCTCATGAACAACCCTTATCAGTACTGTCCAAAATATACCAAAAGAACAAGATCAACCTCTTTTTGTGAAACACGAAGATTCTCCGTACGAAGCTGTTTATAGATATCTTTTCTGTCAAGGTGCGGACTGTTTTTCTTGAGCGCCACTATACGATCAATGACCGCATCTGAAATCGGCCGAAGCTGCCCAAAGATATTCCTGTTCAGGTAAGCAAGCCAGAGTTTTTTCAGGACAGTATTTTCTGCTTCAAGAAGTACCGTTCGTTCCTCAACTCCCTCCAGTTTTTGAAGCAGGAGATCCATATCATCAGAACGCATATAAAGCGCAGGATAATGCACTGCCCGATTCATCCTGGCGAGAAGCTCCTCCTCGCTCTCATAGGCCCCTCGAATCCTTACGAGATTGGTTCCGATAAGCATACGAAAATCATACGTCAGCCCCACCTTCCAGGAAAAACGCATCCCCGATGGAAGATAGAGGGAGAGATTCTGTCCCCGATACATAACTACCCTTGGTACAAGGAGCACTTCCAGCCCTGTCCCCGTATACACAAACCCCAGAGACTCAGGCACGATCCTCGTCCAGGAAGCGATCATATCCTTGAGCTGAAGCAGAGAGACTACCATCGTTTCCGGGAGCATGTCTGGATTTTCTACTGAGAAAACAAGACCTCTGGTATCCTTTAGAAACACTACCGAGGTAGTCTCTTTGTTGGTCATTCCTATGACGTCAAGCCCATAGTTTGGCCACTCTATCCCCCACAGTGAAAGCGTACAAAACATTCCAACGACAACAAGCCTTTTCATACCCTACTCCCCTTTCAATTTCAAGACGACACGATCAAACACCTGAAACTCCTTGCGTGTATCATACCACTCAATCGGCTCTACAAAAACACTCTGGTAGTTAGAGAGTACAAATCTTACCCTGGCTATCATCTGATTGTCCTGTCTAAAGATATATCCCACATCTCCTGTCTTTATAGTATAAACAGGATCGAGCACCACCATTGCAGGTTGAGCAGGTGAAACCACCAGTCCATTCTCCCCCCTTTCCCGTACCACTCGAACCAGCCCATCCTGAAGTCGTTTCCAGAGTTGCTCACGTTCTGAAAGCACTCCCCCAACAACCCTCCCAAGGGCTTCATACTCACTCCTCACAGCAAGTGACAGCACCTGGGGAATAGCAATCGCCACACTATTGGTATAAGGTATCAGCAGTAAACGTCTCAAGAGGGTCTCCTGATACCTGGTCTGGCGATACAACTCATCCAGAGAGACACCCAGCCTGTGTTGTCTTACAACATCCGTCCATACCGTAGGAGGTGTTTTCATATCCAGACGATACTGAAGAGCCTCCTGAAGTTCCGGCGTCGTAAAGAGGGGATTGTACCTCGTGATCAAGGTTTGCATAAAACGTTCGTAGTACCTTTTGAGTTCTTCTTTTTCTCGTTCGTAGCGTCGCTTCTGTTCGGCAAACTGGTTCTGGTAGTACTCCTGCTGTTGTCTCAAGCGAGCCTCGTAAACCTCCCGGGTGGCATCAACTGCCTTGACCTGACGACTTACCCCTTTCACCTCTTTTTGATATTGAGAGCTTGCCTGTTCCAGCTCGGCTATACGCTTCTGTTTTTCTTTAATCTGGGGGAGATAGGTTTCATCGAGCTTCTTGAGCTCCTGCTGGGCGTTGGTGGCTATCTGAGCTAGTTTGGCAAGTTTCTCCTCCTCGGATAAATCCTGTTGGGCAAGAAGCATCTCCTCCTGGATACGACGCTGTCTCACCCTCGCCTGAAAATCCCTATACTCCTGTTTCAATGCATCGAGTTCAAACTTAGCCTGAGAGAGTTCATCAAGACTCTTGGCATAACTTGCCAGCACCTCTTTAAGGTTGAGATCCTGAAAATCTGCTACCTGCACCTCTGTTTTTGTTGCCTTTTCCCTATACCATTGAGCCACAAAGAGACTAAAGGCAATAACCAACCCACTCACCAGAAACATAACAATATACAAGAGATAAGGGCGATTCTTCTTTGTTTTGGCAAACTCTTCCTCGAGAATATAGAGGGGAGGTCTCTCTCCCTCATAGGCAATATCCTCAGCCAAAAAGTATGACTTCGGATCCTGTATCCATTGGGTTATTTGCTTGTCATGGCCCATATACCGTTCCATCCTTTTGGTGGTTTTTTGCCCTCTATTCTTTCAAGAAACACTGACACACAGGGAAGAGACAGTCCCCGCCACAAACTTTCGGCTTCTTCCCATTCACCAGCATAGTAATGCTGCAAAGCCCGTCCAAAAAGCTCTATCTCCCGAACTATCGTATCACTAACATCCGCCCGAAGCATCGGCCAGTAGATACGTTTCCCTTCGGTTTTTCCTTTTACCTGCACCTGGTCAAGTTCCACAAAAACAAACTCCTGGCCGTAACCATTGAGTTCTACGTCTCTTTTGACATACTCTGAGCAGATCACAGGGACACCATAGACCCTGGTCAGCCCCTCCAGACGAGAAGCCGCATTCACATTGTCTCCTATGACCGTATTGGTCATGCGTTCATAGGAACCTATATTCCCATAAAACACCCTACCCCCATCGATGCCCACACCAACCTCAAGCATCACCGCTTTGAGGAGACGATCTTCTTCTTCGGTAAGCTCCTGCTTCAGTTCTAAGAGGCGTTTTTTCTTCTCCTGCATTTTTTCCCGGAGAGATTGTGCTACCCGCTGAATCCCATAAGCAGCCTGAAGGGCTTGATAGGATTTGTTTTTTCCACCCTCCAATACACCGAACACCGCCAGCAATGCATCCCCAATAATAGAACCGATAATCCCATCCCGGTTGAGCACCTCCCGGATAGCCCTATCATAGTGTAGATTTAACAGTTTAATAATATCCGTACCAAGGGTTTCAGTAATAAAGGTAAAACTCTTGATGTCTGAGAAAAGAACGGTTAACTCCCGCTCTCGCCCCTCGAGACGCACCTCTTTCTCCCTATAGGCCTGGAGAGCAATATCCTTATTCACAAACTTGCGAAATATAAAAAGAAGGTTATTGACCGTGCTTGACAACGAGTTAAACGCTGCCCCAAGAAAGGTAATATCATCGTTGGACGCCCCTGTTAAGTCAATAAGATCCAGACGTTGTTCATGCGTCATCTTGAGAATACTCTCGGTTATCACCTGAAGATACTTCGTCACGGAACGTAACAGACGAAGCCCTACCCACGTAAGAAGAAGGGAAATCAACACAATAAGCACAAGAACAATCCAAAAGATCTGTGTCGATCGGGCATAGAATTCCCTGAGTCTTTCTCCCCGGATAACAAAAGCCTTCCAGCGTGGATGGTATTTGTACACCAGAATGTAGTCGTCCTTTCTTGCCTTGAGAGACAGAAAACCATCCTCAACACCTTGTGCTTGATTCTGCAACAGAACCGGAAGCGCCTCCTGCCCAACCATCTCTGCCTCAGGACCAATAGCAGCTATAACACTTCCACTGGCATCAATCATTGCAAAAACTGCACCGGCATTTTTAAACGTCGTTTTCGCCCGGTTGGTAAGAGCTGTCTGAACCTGGGTGAGATCTTTCTGAATCTCGTAGATCTCGTACTGGTTACCCGCATAGGTGTAGATCTCTTTGAGATTTTCTACCAGGAGAAGGCGAAGTTGTTCTACCAACGCCTCCTGATGAAGGGTGAGATTGATATAGTTGGTCGCAAAGTTTGAAACCAGCATAAAAACAGCAAAAAGCAGCGCCACTCTCAAAGAAAAGGGAAAAATACGTGTCTTGCCAATCCTGCGAAAGAGCTTTTGACTCATACAAACCCCCACAGTTTTCAATAATAGTATACACTAAAGTAGATAAAAAAGCAAGTGGAGGCCTTTGCATTAATCATAAAAAAGGAAAATCTCTTTCAATAATTTAAGGAAGAGAGGGCTATAGCGTTTTTGCAGTTTTTGGAGTGAAAGAGAGGCTGTAAAAAAGTAACAGCACAAGTGGCAAACCTTATCCAGGGGTAACTCATGGGGAGGTTCTAAAAATACGCTATTACCATGTTGCAGTTTTTCATCGACCCTTTTGCTGATTTTTGGCTGAAACATGGAAAGAGCCATTCGTGCAGAGGTCTCAAGTGGTTACTCCATGAAAAAAATCGAGACCTTTGCTCGAACCATAGACAAGGAGAAATGCTCTTCCAAAATTTTGGGGGAGAGAGGGCTATTACTTTTTTGCAGTTTTTGGGAGTGAAAGGGTGGCTGTAAAAAGGTAATAGCATAGGTGGCTATAAAAACGAACCTTATCCAGGGATAGATGAGTGAGAGGTTTTAGAAATGGGCTATGACCATGTTTCAGTTTTTTTGTTATCCCTTTTGCTGATTTTTGGTCTGTTGGCTGAAACATGGAAAGAGCCATTCGAGAAAGATTTTAAAATCGTTGATTTAAAAAAGGGAAAATAGAAAAAAATCCGGTATACACAATACCATGCTTAGCGATTGGTGGACACCGTATTCGTTTGCGTGTTGGTTTGTGTTGTATTTGTGAGTTGATTCAGATCAAACCCGAGAGCTTGTAGAGCATTTTTAGCCTCTTTTCGTACGGAAACTTCGGGATCATAGAGCGCCTTATACTTGAGAATTTCTATCGCACGGGTTTCTTTTATCTTAGCCAGGGTTTTGATCGCTTCTGTTCTGAGAAGGATATTATCCGAACGGGTGTACTGTATCACCTTTTCCCCTACCTGAGGCCCTGAGAGAAAAGCAAGACCAGCCAGTCCCCACACACGTACATTGACATCCTCTTTTTCGTTGTCAATTATGGGCGTAAGAATATCAAACGCCTCAGAGGCTTTTGTCTTGCCAAGGGCATAGGCACCATACATACGGACTTCTTTCACCTCGGCTGGATCATTGATCAGGGTCTTGAGCAGAGCGACACTCTCCTTGCCCCCAATACTTCCTATCGCCACAGCTGCCGCACCTCTCACCTCTTTCGTGTATTGATAATTGGAGAGGATCCCCAAAACCGTAGCCTCGGCGGGTTTGTATTCTAATTCTCCGAGAGCTCGAAGGATAGTCGCAACCAGTAAGCTCTCCTTGGTGTCTTCGAGACGATTCGTCATATGAGAAAAAAGGTATGGTGCCGCTGCTTTTATTTTGAGTTCACTACACCCAAAGGCAATTCTTCTCAATACCTCTGAGTTTGTCTCTCTCTGAAGAGCCTGAAGCCAGGGTTCCTGGTTTGAGAGCTTGAGTTCTATCATGGCATAGGCCGCTTCCCCACGAACATTGGGATTTTCATCAGAAGCTAACGCCTTCATAATCAAATCATATCCCTCAACCGCTTTGCTATCCTTGATGACTTTGATCACACCGATACGTTGCGATGATATGCCATACTGCATCGTTTTCTGCCATTGTTCCACAACCTTGGCATCCACGGCAAAAACAAAAGAAAAAAACAAAATACCAACCACAAATATCCATCGACTTTTCATAAAAAACTCCTTCATTATATGAATATATCGGAAGAATTCTCAAAAACATAAAGGCAAATATACCTACACTTACCCCACTGGCTGTCACGCTGCCACTTGGGCTGCTCTGGGGAAGGCGTGGGGCTATTTCCTTTTTTCAGTTTGAGAGGGGGTGGGGAAGCTTGTAGCTATGCCTCTGTCGCAGTGTGAGACAGGTTTGTCACAGTATGAGGAGGGAAAGATTGCCTTCTTAGGGCTGCGGGAGGGAGGTTTGGCCACTGGCTATGACTTTTTCCCAGTGTTCAATGTCACCTAACCCCCAGAAAAAACACCCGTAAGACTGTGGAATGGTAATAGCAACTCATACAAATCCCCCCATTCCCACAACCTCCCAAAACCCAAAACTGTGAAATAGTCATAGCCATACCTCCAGCAGGGGACGCTTTTTTACGGTTTTTGATGCCAAAACTGTAAAAGAGTCATAGCCACACCCACAATCTCAAAAAATTTTTCTCCAAAACCCCCGTTTTTGACTCCTATAAAACATATCCTTAACAATTATGACAA
>FWWL01000608.1_pt1 | contig 52736 bp, 39 predicted proteins | sample 2228331 | NCBI WGS metagenome assembly FWWL01 (sample SAMEA103939775, study PRJEB20133) | metagenome | reverse complement strand
TAACGCCACCCTAAGGAAGGAGGCCTCAGCGCCGTATGCACTTCCGGGCAGTTACAAGCTCGTGACTTCAGTCATGAGTTGTTGATATCAAGCAAATCTTCTTAACTTCCTTACCCGTTAGTCCAATCGATGGGTTAAGTCTCCATGGGTTACGCAATGATGTGTTTGTAGACATCAGTCCGGTTGTGGGAGAAAAAGTGCGGGCTATGGATGAGTTTAATAGTCAGGGCTACAGCGGCTTGTTCGCTCGGACATTGATCGAGTCCTATAACGGCGAGTATGGCCGGGCAGCGGGAGTCAATTTCGCAGAAGGATTTTATCGGGTATATAATGAGACGCACGACTTTTTGCCATTGACGGAAGCAGCGCAGCGTAATGACGTTCTGATGCGGCATTTGACGTATTCTACCATGAACATACGAGCTATGTTCCCGCTTCCTGGAGAGAGTTAATTATTAAGATGTTTGCATGGGAGACGAAATGCATAATGAATCTGCATACAAAGGGCTTTAGGAAGCGGGAGGTTACAAATGAAAATCATCAATGTGAACACCGTATTGCTGACGGGACCCTGTACCGACGATCCCTTCTTGTCTGAAGCGCGTAAAAGGCGCAGCGCTGCCTTTATCGAAATAGAGACCGATGTTGGAATTACAGGCATCGGAGAAACATATGCCGGTTATTTTTTACCGGAAAGCGTGTCTGTTATCGTTGAGTTTTCCAAGCCGATTTTGTTGGGGCAGAACGTGGATGACATTCAGAGCCTATGGGAACGCATGTATCAGTGCGGCAACTTTTGGTGCCGGGTAGGGCTTGGCTTGTCCGTCCTTAATGGAATCGAGGCAGCGCTGTGGGATTTGCGGGGCAAGCAGCTCGGTCTGCCCGTACACCAACTGCTCGGCGGACTCAAGCATGAGAAGCTGCCCTGTTATGCAACTGGCGGTCCCGCCAACTACCCGAAAGACCGGCTTGCCAGCAAGCTGGAATTTTATTTGTCCCTCGGGTTCAAGGGCGTCAAGTTCGGCGCCGGCTGTTATATAGAAGGTGAAGGCTTCACGATGCCTTCTTCGCCTGAAGCAGTTGCTGAATTCGAAGCGGACAAAATGGACTTTGTCCGCTCGATCGTTCCGAAAGATACGCGAATTATGATGGATGGACATATGGGAAACAGCACGAAAGGAACCTGGGATCTGCATACAGCAAAAGCTGTTATGAAAGCGCTCGAGCCGTACGATTTGTTCTTCTTCGAGGAGCCTCTGCATTACACCGACCCGTGGGGCTACAAGGAGCTGTGCAAGAGCACATCCATTCCGATCGCCGGAGGGGAATGCTTGACTGGTACATATGAATGGAAGGTATTCGTCGAACAGGATGCGTTCGATCTCGGACAGCCGGATAGCTCGTTCATCGGAGGTCTTGGCACATTTATGGAGGTTGCCGCCATGCTGGAAAGGAAAGGACGAAGCATCGCTACTCATGCCTGGGGTGCCGGAGGCTCGCTTATGCAGAACATACATTGCGGCTTCGCCTGCGCCAATACCCTCATACTGGAAGTGCCGCCGGCCTTTGCAGGTCTTCATCGCGATATAGTAGGGGAGTCGTTCCGGATGAAGGACGGCTTCATTCTGCCGCCGGAGACGCCCGGCCTTGGCATTCGTTTGACGGACGACATCAAGAATCGGTATCCGTTCGTCCCGGGCAGCGGCGAGTTCAACAGCGTCCCTGGAAAAATATTAACCGACTAGGCGGTGATCCCGTGAACAAGATCCGAATACTCGTCGATATGGCTGTCGAGCCTGCCCGGCGGGCTATATTGGAAGCTATCCTCGGAATGGAAGTTGAAGTCATTTCTGAAAACACAGCGCCACACGAACAGCCCGAGGAGCTGCTCAAAGACGTGCGGGTGTTGTTCTGCAACTTACCGCCTCGCAATGTGTCGGCCATGAAGGAGCTGGAGTGGATTCAGCTTGGTTCCTCGGGCTATTCGCAGGCAGTTGGGCTCGGTTTGCCTGCTCAAGGAGTGCGTGTTTGCAATGCAAGCGGGGTGTTCGATGCCGCGATAGCAGAGTGGAACGTGGCGATGATGATCAATTCGCTCCGCGATTTGCGGGGAATGATTCGCCATCAGGATGCAGGCATATGGGATCGATCAGCCCGTTACCAACGTGAGCTGCGCGGCTCGGTTGCAGGTATTTGGGGCTATGGAGGGATCGGCAGGGAAACAGCCCGCCTGCTTAAGGCAATGGGGGTACGGGTACATGTCATGGTTCGTGAAAGCATCCGTGTGCGTGATCTCCAGTTTGTACTGCCGGGAGTCGGAGATCCGGAAGGCACTCTTCCAGACAATGTCTTCGTTAGAGGACAGGAGCGTGAATTTTTGGGCGGACTCGATTTTCTGATTCTCGCCGTCCCGCTAGCCAAGCAGACTAGAGGGATGATCGGCGAGAAAGAGCTCCGATGGCTTCCGCCCCGCGCCTATTTGCTTAATCCTGCGCGCGGTCCGCTGGTCGAAGAGGCAGCGCTTCTGCGTGCCCTCCGAGAAGGTTGGATTGCCGGCGCGGCCCTGGATACCCATTACGTGTATCCGATGCCGCCCGAACATCCGCTCTGGAGTTTTCAGAACGTTATAATGACCCCTCACATCTCAGGATCCAGCAGCAATCCGTACTTCTTAGAGCGGGTGTGGGGGTTGTTCATAAGGAATATAGAGCGATGGCGTTCTGGGCAACCGCTGCTTAATCAAATATCGGAGTCAGAGTTGAACGAGGTGTAGTAGTGTTGTTGGGTTGGCATTATCCCCCCGTTAGCTCTGATTAAAAGCAAACGGAGCCAAGCAGCAGCTGGCTCCGTTCATCATTTAACTATCATCACGTTGGAATAAGAGCAAAGGCATCTTGAATATATAAGCAACGGCAATAAATACCCCAACAGCCATCCCGAACAGAACAAGCACACTGCTGAGAGAGAGACCGCCTACACCTGTGATGATGTTGGCGATGTTGCAGCCTGGAGCAATACGCGAGGCTACACCCATCAGTAGGCCTCCGCCGATCGCATAAGGAAGCCGAGACCTGCGAGGGAAGCGGAATTTGAAGCTCCCGCTGAGCAAGGAGGAAGCGAATGCTCCAACAACAAGAAAGATAACGAGTGTCTCTTCAGGTCCTAGACCAATGCTAGGGAAATCCGCGAATAAAGCATTCAAATAAGTATTGCCAGTCACTATATCTTCCCCGAACAGCAGGGAAAGCGCAGTCGCGCCGATTCGCGTCTCAGGACCTGTGATGCCTACATTGGACATGAGCACGAATTGGATTACCGCTACCAAACCAATCAGAAAAGCTACGAGATGGATATCCCAATGGCTCTGCCGGAAAGGATTCTTCTCCCAATCGGTCAGGGAATTGCGCAGGCCATCCCGGAAAGAAGCCCATCCGAACCGATAAAGAGCGATGCCAATCATGAGCGCGACGATTGCGATTGGCAATACCCACACAGGAATCGGCCAGTTATAAAGGGTATACCCGTTCTGCACAACCGTCATCGGTTCGAGAGCTGCTGCGCCCCAAGGATCGTAGACAAAAGCGAATAACAGATTGCCAATTATGGCGAATAGCAGCACAATCCAGAACTGTACGTACCCCATTCCGCAGCGGTATAACGTTCCCGAACCGCATCCCCCGGCAATCGTCATCCCAATTCCGAATAACAAGCCGCCTAACAGATTCGCCCCTCCAAGCGGGACGACCCATAGCTCAGAGATATCTCTCAAGCCAATAGTCAATACGATGCCCCAACCAATCAAGGAGGTTGCGATTAGCACAAGGACTCCGTTCAGTATCCGTGTATCCCGCACACTGATCCAATCGCGAATGGAGGCTACGAAGCAGAAATCTGCTTTTTGCAGTAAGAAACCATACATGAAACCGAAACCGGCTGCTAATAAAAACATATCCCAAGTATAAGCCATTTATAAAACCTTCCTAACTGTGCCTAGGCCTTTTTGATGTAAATGTGATAATTTCCGTTTTTCTTGGCAACGCCTAGAAACTCTCCGTATTTATTCATTTTAACGGCTGCTGGAATGGTCTTGGTCGCAATGGAATGATCGGTTATTTCAACGACGATTTCACCCGATTTGGCCTTCTTCAAGCCATCCAATGCCAGGTTCAAGGTATGAGGGCAAACTTCGCCGATTGCATCAATTACATGATCGGTCTTGAGTTCCAATAATTGCTGTTCAGATAAGCTCATAGATGGATTCTCCTTCGTGAGTTATTGGGATTAGGCTGATGACGAAGACTCCGAGTCATCGAGTCCTTGAGTAACTTCCAGTCCGGCGGACTGCCAATCAAGCATGCCTCCGAGATGATTATGCACGCGCTCGAAGCCATTCGAGATGAAATATTTGGCGACCTCCAGGCTGCGGCGGCCGCTGCGGCAAACGAACACATATTCTTTCTGCGGATCCAGACTCTCCAGCTTATCAATGATATCTCCCATTGGAATAAGCGGCACTCCTGGTATATGAGCTGTTTCATATTCCTCTGGCTCTCTGACATCTATTACGACGACAGTTGGTTCCGCCAATAGAAGCAGCTGCTGCAATTCCTGGGAATCCAGATGAGATATTCCTTCGATGACCTGTGCCACTGTGCACTCTCCCGTTACCTTATTTTACAATTTCCGTATCGTCTGCATTGCCCCATTCTGCCCAGGAGCCTTCGTACGGAGCTACCTCCGAATAACCAAGCAGTCTGAGTGTGAAGTAAGTATGGGCACCGCGAACATTAGTCTGGCAATAAGGAATGATTGTCTTGTCTTTCACCACTCCAATATTCTCGTAGGCTGCCTTCAGATCAGGATAGCTCTTGAATTTCGGTACTCCATCAGCCGCATTCTGATCGATGGCCTCGCTCCATTCTTTATTAACGGCATTCTTCAGATGTCCGCCATTCTTGTTACCGCGAAGATCTTCACCGGTATATTCTTTAGCCGAGCGAACATCTAGAAGCACGCAGCCTTGCAAATCCAGCTTCTGCAGCTCTTCCTTAGTTGTAATCAGCTTATCGTTAGGGACAGCTGTGAATTGGCCTTTGGCAACAGTTGGAACTTCAGTTGACACTTCTTTGCTTGCAGCCTGCCAAGCGGTGAACCCGCCGTTAAGCAGCTTAACCTTGTCTTTATGACCGTAGTATTCAAGGGCGTAGAAGACGCGAGTTGCTCCGTTACCGTTACCTTCGTCATAGAGCACGATTGTAGTGTCCGCATTCACTCCCAGGTTGCGGAATACGTCAGAGAATTTGTCCTTATCGATGATCGTATTGTTCTTGGAATCTTTAAGCAGTCCTGAATTTAAGACAATCGCGCCAGGAATGTGGCCGGCTTCATACCCCTTGGTACGAACATCGAGTATTTTGACATTCGGATCCTTCGCATGCTCTTCTACCCATTTCACATCAGCTAACAGCTGTGCGTTCGGATAGGTTGCTGTCGATTTGGTATCTCCTTTAGCAGGTGTCGCCGCTCCCGCATTTGCCGTCTCCGAAGGCTTCTCCGAGCATGCTGTCAGCGCGAGCGTCAGAACAAGCAGCAGGGCGGATAATTTGATTTTCATTTAGAAAGACCCCTCTCAGTGAATAAAATGTTTCTTGCGTGCTGGAATGATTCTCCTGTATAATAACATTAAATCCGATGGGAATACAATGATTAATTTGGCTTAGAGAAAGAAAGGGGACTCGTCAAGGATGAAACATGGCAGGATGGGATTGCTGCTCGGGGCTTTGATGCTTTTAGTAAGCGCATGTGCGATAGAGACAAAGGAAGAGGCACGGCAAAGATTGAATGGAGGCACGGGCTCAGGTACCACTGGAACGGCTGATGCAGCAGCGTGTCCGGAAGCAGGGAAGCTTACCAGTATTCAGTTCTATGTTCCTAGTGAGAAGGAGAACAGCTTCACTATAATAGATGTAGTATCAGGCAAACCGGTTTGTAAGGTACCCGTGTCTGAAGCGCCGTCAACGGTCATTTTCTCAAGCACCATGCGTGAAGCTTATGTGGCTAACATGACTAGCAGCACCGTATCGATTATCAACACTCAGACGTTGAAGGTTGTGAAGGAAGTGCCGGTTGGACCCATGCCTCATGGTATGGCGCTGTCACCTGATAACCGAACACTCTACGTAGCCGCTGTTGCCGATCAGTTCATCTATATGGTGGATACGAAGGAAGGGAAGGAAGCGGGGACCCTCGATCTCGGCCCTGGGGCCAAGACGAATTACTTGGCGTTATTCGGCAATCGACTGTATGTCAGCGATCACGAGAATAGCAAGGTGTATGCTATTAATCTGAAGACGAAACAGGTCGAACTCACAATAAACACAGGGAGCGTACCTCGAGCCGTCAAGCTGAGTGACGATGGGAAAACACTGTACGTTCCGACTGCGAAGGGGAAGTCGCTAGAGATCTACAATGCAGACAGCGGAGCATTACTTTCAAAGGTCGAATCGTTAGAGGGGGCAACCGATGTTGCCGTAACGGAGGATCAGTCGCTGGCGTTGGTAACAGGACTAGAAGGGAACACGGTGCATTTTATAGATTTGAAGACGAACAAGATTGTTAAGACGTTGACAGGATTAAGCGGTGCAAGACATATTGCTTTTAACCGCCAACAGTCCAAGGCTTATGTGACGCTGAGCGGTTCGGACGAGATTGCTGTCATTGATACGGCGACTCAGGAAGTAGTTGACCGAATCAAGGTAGGAGCGACTCCCCACGGTATTCAGCTGAAGGCATTACCTGGAATTGGCGGAAGCTGCTGATACAATTCGATACTGGCAAGAAGACGGGAGAGTTTATGAAACGGAATAGCATCATCGCCATTGTTGTGATAGCTCTAATAGGAGCAACACTATATCAGCACTGGACCTCCAAGCGGGACGCTGCAGCTTCCTTACAAGCAAAAGCCTCCGCCAAACCCGGCTCTGCTGCGCCTGCTCTGCAATTGAACAATTTGGAAGGACAGCCATTTGAGGTAGGAGGCAAGCGTGACAAGCCGCTTTTATTGAATTATTGGGCATCCTGGTGTCTGCCCTGCCAGAAGGAGCTTCCCGATCTTCAATGGCTGCACGAGCATTACAGCGACAAGCTGGACATCTATGGGATCAATGCGACGGTACATGACGAACTCAACCTGGTACAGCTTAAGGTGAAGGAATTCGGCCTTGAATTTCCTATCATTCTGGATCCGGACGGAGAGGGGCTGGACCTTTACAAAGTAGCGGCGATTCCTATGAGCTTCCTGATTGACAAGGATGGAATTATCGTGGATGTGTTGTATGTTCTGGAGAGAGAAGAGCTGGAAAGGCGAATCAAAGATTTAATCAACCTGTAGAAGTAAAGGGAATTATGTCTGGAATGAACAATCGTATCCGCTGATCTAGGCTTGAATGTGCAGGTAATGCCTTCAAGCCTTTTTTGCATGGGCATGAAAAGTAAAGGAAAGCTTTTCATGTTATAATGGAAGCTAGCGTAATAAACAAAAGCACATATAACGAAGTGGAGGGATATACAATTGAGCAATCCTGCAACAACACAATTGAAGAACGGAGTTCAAATGCCGTGGCTAGGACTGGGAGTATGGAAGGTTACGGACGAAGAGCAGCTAATTAAAGCGGTTCATTCCGCCGTGGAAGCAGGTTATCGCAGTATCGATACCGCAGCTATATATGGGAATGAAGGAGCAGTTGGAGAAGCGATTCGCACATGCGGAATAAGCCGGGACGAGCTATTTGTAACTTCCAAGGTGTGGAACAGCAATCAAGGCTATGAGACAACACTGCAAGCTTTTGATGAGAGCATGGACAAGCTTGGCTTGGACGTATTGGATCTGTATCTGATCCATTGGCCGGTAAAAGGCAAGTACAAGGACACGTGGAGGGCACTCGAGAAGCTATATGCAGAAGGCCGTGTACGGTCCATTGGCGTGAGTAATTTCCATGAACATCATCTCACGGATTTGCTGCAGGATGCTAAGGTTGTGCCTATGGTGGATCAGGTTGAGCTACATCCGCGTCTTTCCCAACAACCGCTCCGTCAGTTCTGCAAAGCTAACGGCATACAGATTGAAGCTTGGAGTCCGTTAATGCAAGGCGGGGAGCTGCTGAACCATCCGGTATTAACGGAGATTGGCGAGAAGCATGGAAAATCAGCGGCACAATCGGTGCTCCGTTGGCAGATCCAACATGGAATCGTGACGATCCCCAAATCGATTACCCCTAGTCGAATCCGGGAAAATTTCCAAGTGTTCGATTTCCAATTGTCGGAAGACGAGATGGCCGCAATAGATGCTATGAATGAGAACCGCCGCGTCGGGGCAGATCCGGATAATTTCGATTTTTAGGGTAGGGAATAACTCCTGTTGGGAGGGTTATGAATGTTTTTGACTAAGTTTAGCTTACGGAACCCGATCGCGATTGTTATTCTGGTGCTTCTGCTGGCTGGGGGAGGGGTATATTCGGCCAGTCAGTTCAAACAAGAATCGATGCCGGATATAGCCATTCCCTACCTGTTCGTTACCGCGATCTATCCAGGGGCCACGCCGCAAGAGGTTCAGAACGAAGTGTCCATTCCTATGGAGCAGGCCTTGAAACAGGTTGAGGGAATAGAATCACTGGAATCGACCTCGGCAAGCAATGTATCTACTGTGACGATGCAATTCTCTTATAGCGCCAATCTGGAAGAAAAGATGGATGCGATAGAAAAAGTAATGGCGGGGATGAAGCTGCCGTCGAGTGTAGAGAAGCCTGTTCTGAACAAAATCTCGCTTGCCGGGGGCCCGATGATGTATACGTCGGTTACCGCTCAGTACGGGACTACTGCAGGTGAGCTGCAGCAGCTCGTACAAACTAAAATTTTGCCTTCCTTGCAAGGTGTAGATGGAATTGGCAAGGTTCAAACGGCTGGACTTGCCTCTGAGAATTTGTACATACGTTTGAAAGCAGATCGAATGGCCGAGCTCGGTGTGTCTTTTCAGCAAGTCAGTCAAGTGCTGCAAGCGATGAATGTGACTCTTCCAGTAGGTACGGCTACCTTCAACAAAATTAACGAGAACGTCGTGATCACTGGACGGGTGCAGTCACTGGAAGAATTGAAAGCCCTTGTCATATCCCCGTTTCCGGAAGTGAAGCTTCAGGATGTTGCTGATGTGGTCAAAGGAACGACGGTTCCAGAGACGATTACCCGTGTTCAAGGAGAACCTAGTGTTGCGATCAATATTGTGAAAAACAATGACGCCAATTCAGTAGAAGTGTCCGCGCAAGTCATGGAGAAGCTGGAGGAAGCGGTTCGGGGCAATGAGAAGGTTCGCTTGGATGTTGTATATGATTCGGCGAATGATATTAAACGGTCTGTGAACGGAATGGCGCGTGAAGGGATGTACGGGGCTCTGTTCGCTTCCCTTCTCATCCTGTTCTTTCTGCGGAATATAAGGGCGACCCTAATTGCCATTGTTTCTATTCCTCTATCACTTGCGGCTGCCATGTCGCTTCTGCACTATTTCACGGACATTACTTTGAATGTTATGACATTGGGAGCAATGGCAGTTGCAGTGGGGCGGGTGGTGGACGACAGTATTGTTGTCATTGAGAATATTGTGCGGCGCACACAGACCGAGAAACCAACGAAGGAATTGATATTAGAAGCAACACGCGAGGTTTCGGCTGCTATCACTTCCTCTACATTGACGACGATTGCAGTATTTGCTCCTCTTGGCCTAGTTAGCGGGATTGTTGGCAAAATATTCGCGCCTTTCGCTTTGACTGTCGTTTTTGCCCTGGTATCTTCTCTGATCGTTGCGGTCACAGTAGTTCCTTTGCTGGCTTATCTCTTGATGCGCAACTCCAAAATCAAACATCACGACAAAGAGACGAACCTCAGCAAACGTTATAAAAATGTGCTGAGATGGTCGCTGAATCACAAAAAGACGGTAATAAGCTTATCTATCCTTTTGTTGGCAGGTTCGTTTTTAATGATACCGTTAGCTGGTGTAACGTTCATTCCGGAGCAGAAGGAGAAATATATTCTGATGACCTTGACGATGCCTAAGGGCACCGATGTGGTCACTGTGGATGAGAAGGTTAAGGAAATAGACCGCAATATGCGGGAGATGGGCTCGGTCATTCTGTCTCAGGTTACCTCAGGGAGTCCCAAGGGAGAGTTCGACCCGCAGACGTTCACAGCGGGCGCTTCCAACAGAGCTTCCTGGATCGTCAGTCTGGATCCGGATGAGGATGTCACGGCGTATATGAAAACTCGCAAAGTGGCGCTTGACCCTAGAATGGAAGGCGTCACACTGGATATTCAGCAATTAACGGTGGGACCAGGCGGTCAAGGTATTTATATTATCGTGACAGGCAATTCAATGGAAGATATTCGCAAAGCCACCGTTTCGATTACTGAGGCTGTCAAACAGATCGAAGGAACTGACGGCGTGCATAATACACTGCTTGATGATCTGAAGAGTGTGGAGATTAAGCTCCGTGTCGGAGATGCGTTAAGACAAGGGTTGACCACGGCTCAAGCTTGGAGTCTGCTGCAGCCGTTGCTGAACGAGAGCAAAGTAGGTAAGCTCGGCGACGGCACGGAGGCGAGCGATATTTATATGAGCGTGGAAGGGATATCACGGCAATCGGTGGACGATATCGGCAAGCTTCCTCTTCGCACCCCATTAGGCACGACTGTACTGGTGAAGGATATTGCCGATGTGAAGGAAGTGCAGCAGCAAAGCACCCTGCAATTGCGTAATGGTGCCGAGTATGCTACCGTCCTTGGGAATATCACTGCGAAGAATACAGGGAAAGTAAATACGGATCTTCAGAACAAATTGAAGGAACTGGAGCTGCCGGCGGGTACAGGCTATTTGCTGGACGGGGCTAACAAACAAATTCAGGATATGATTAGCGATATGGTGATGGCTATGGCGGTCGCGATCGGGATGGTATATATCGTTATGGTTGTTGCCTTCGGAGAGGGCAAAGCACCATTCGCGATTTTGTTCTCCTTGCCATTCGCCGTTACTGGCGCGCTGGCAGGGACTCTCCTGGCGGGAGAGCCCATCTCGATCGCCAGCATGATCGGGATGCTGATGCTGATCGGGATAGTAGTTACCAACGCGATCGTATTGGTAGACCGCGTTCAACAGCAGGTCAAGCAAGGCGGCATGATCCGAGAATCGCTTCTGGAAGCAGGGGGGACGCGTCTTCGCCCGATCTTAATGACGGCGATCGCCACGATCTGCGCACTGCTGCCGCTTGTATTCGAATTAGGTGATGGCGGTGCGCTTATCTCGAAGGGGTTAGCCGTAATCGTCATTGGCGGACTGGTGACATCGACCTTCCTTACGTTATTGATCGTGCCGATTATGTACGAGGTGCTGCACTATCGCCAGGTCGGCCGTGAGAGACGGCATAAACCGACTTTGGACGTTTAACTCTGGGACTTTGATAAAGAGCAAGATATAACACCTTGATAAGCGTCTAATGCGTTGAGGCTGATATCCTTAACGAAGAACCTCTTGAGCGAATGAGCTCAAGAGGTTCTTTAGTTTGAAGCATTCTAAAGGCAATCATCATCTTCTTACTGGTGAATATCCACTCATCTCCGATTTCTCGGCAACTGCTAGCACAGCTGGCTTCCGTCTGAACGGCCACCAATTCGCTTCTCCGAACAGCATCGCTAAGGCTGGGACGACAAGACCCATGAAGACTGTCGTGTACAGCCCGAGTCCAATCACAATGCCTGCTCCGATCTGGACAAGTGTCGTCACGCCCGAGAACATGAAGGCTGCGAACGTGCCGCCCATGATCACGGCTGCGGATATGATGACTCCACCCGTCGTTGTCATCGCTTTGGTCATGGCCGGGATGACCCCGCCAGGGCGGTACTCTTCTTTGAAACGGGCCATAAGGAAGATGCTGTAGTCGACTCCCAGTGCTACCACCATCAGGAATACGAAGAACGAGACTGTCCAGGATAGGCCAGGGAAGTCCAACAGCTGGACGAATACGAATTCCACGATCCCCATTGTAATGAGATAGTTGAAGGCCAGACTTAACAAAATGTAGATCGGAGCCAATATCGAACGCATCAACAAGCCCAACACGATGAAGATGCCCAAAAGGACCAATAGGCCGGTTCGGATGAAATCGTCGTTAGAGATTTCATCAAGCTCGTGATACTGCGCTGTAGTTCCCGCAAGCTTAACATCGGCATCCGAGATGGCGGAACCGGAGAAACTGCTCTTGATCGCGGTTCGCAGATCGTCCATAGCATCCATCGCTTCCTTAGAGTAAGGGTGACTGCTCAGGACGATCTCGAGCTTGGTTGTCTTGCCGTCGGGCGACATGTATACCTCGAGCGAGCGCTTGAAGTCTGCCGAGTCGATGACCTCGGCCGGGATTTGCCAGCCGGCAATCTGCTTGCCGGCCTCTTGTGCGATCGTCTGCTGCGCAGCGCCGATCTGCTTGAGCCCGTCGGCGGCTTTGCCCAGGGCGCCGACGCCCTCGCCGAGGCCTTGGTCAAGCTTGCCAAGGCCAGCTTGCAGCTGGCTGATTCCGCCAGCCGCTTGGGTCTGGCCGCCGGCGAGCTGGCCGAGGCCGTCGCCGATCTGCGTGACCGCGGGAGAGAGTGCTCCCGCGCCCTGCACGAGCGAGCTCAGCCCGCCGCTGAGCTCGGGGAGGGTCCCCGCCAAGCCTTGCTGCTTCATCAGCAGCGCTTGGTAGGCGGGGTCCTCGCCGAGCCCAGGGTACGCCTGGGCGAGCTGGCTCAGATCGTCGCCCATCGAGGCGGCGGTCTGAGCGGACTGCGCGGCGCCGTCCTGCGACGCCGCAAGCCCTTGGCGGATGCTGGTCAAGCCGCCGCCGACCTGGCGCAGCCCCTGCTGCGCCTCAAGCGAGCTCTGCGCCATCTGCGTCAAGCCGCCGCTTAGCCCGGCAAGCGGGGCCGCTCCCTGCTGGAGCTCGGAGCGAGCTTGGTTCAACCCATCTGCGATCTGGGTTACACCGCCTGTTACTTCTCCGATCGCTTGCGTAGTACGGCCGAGCTGATCCGGAACCGTGAGCTCAGTGATCTGATCGCCGAGCGGCCGTGTCGCGCTTCTTACTTCAGCGACGTGCTCTGCCTTCAGCACAGCCGCGCTGCTCGCTTCGATGGCAGCGAGCCCCTCGGGAGTTCGCATCGACTTCGCTGACGTTATGGTAGCTGTAACCGGAAATACTTCCCCGGCTCCGAATTTCTCCTTTACGGTGTTGAATCCTTGAACCGATCCTAAGGTTGGATTAATCTCCGCAATATCGTCGAACGAACGTTGCCCATGAAACAAGAATATAATCGGGGCAGTTACCAGTACAGTTACTAATAATACAGTGACTGGACGCTTGGCAGATAGATTCGCCATCTTGCCCCAGATCTTGGATTCCCCATGTCCTTGACCTGGCTTAATGCGAACAGGCCAGAACATCTTCGGTCCAAGAATCATCATAAGCGCAGGCGTTAGCGTCAGCCCAGCCACCAGGGTGACAAGCATTCCTATGGCTACGCCAACTGCGGATTGGTACATCCCGAATTGGGCAAAACCAATCAAGAAGAAAGCAATCAGAACCGTACTGGCGGAGAAAACGACTGTTTTCCCTACGGTACGCATCGTACGAATGAGCGATTCGACACGATCATATCCATGACTGAGCTCCTCGCGGAATCGCTGAATCAGCAAGATGCAGTAGTCGGTTCCGGCTCCGAATAGAACAGCAATCAAGAAGGATTCCGTGAAGGAGGATACAGGCATGCCCATATCTGCTGCGATTCCTACGAATGTTCTGGACACTAGTAAGGATATCGCGATCGTAACCAAAGGAATCAGCGGCGCGATCGGTGAACGAAATACAATAAGCAGGATAGAAAGGACTAAGACAACAGTAAGAATCTCGGTTTTCTTCAAGCCGTCCTCGCTTGATTTCTGGAAATCTGCTGAGATCGGTGCGCTGCCTGTCAACTCTGCAGATAATCCAGCTGGCAGCTCCTGTTTCAATTGATCCCGGATTTTGACGAGATTTTCTTGGGTGGATGGAGAATTGTCGGGCTTCGCAAAATCAATCAGCGTCAAAAGCGTGGATTTATCCTTGCTTTCGAACTTCTGGGCGAATTCAGGGACATCGAACAAAGATGTGATGTTCACAATCTCGAGTGTTTCTTGTTCTGCTTTTAGTTGATTCACCTTGGCTTGCAGCCATTTGCGGTCTGCCTCATTCAGTCCGCCTTCCCGGTTCAACACGATGACAGCATTGGAACGGGATTTATTATTCGGGTTAATCTGGTTAGCAATGACGGAGGCCTGCATCGATTCCGCATCGGCGGGAATGAACTTTGCTTCTGTCTCGCGGATAATCTGTGTCAGATTGGGTACCCAACCAGCCTGTGCCGAGGCGAATAAAGCGGCTGTCAACACCACCCAACCGAGCACAATCAACCACCTTGCCTTGGCCATAAAACGAATCCATTTCTCTAACAAACAAATGCCTCCTGTCCGAATAAAGGTTCTGTCTTTTTCTGTCTATAACACTTATACTATAAAATATGACCTCGGGTCAATATTTATCACAGCACAAAGAATGTGTTACAATACATGTAACAGAAATGCCATAATTATGATTTTCAGTCCATTCTACTAAACAGCAATTCAACTCGGAGGACCAATGAATCGAGAAGATAAGAAACGCGAAACAAGAAAAAAAATTATAGAGTCGGCCCTCCAGCTCTTTTCTGAACAAGGGTATGAAGCGACTACAGTTGCTCAAATTACGGAGCTTGCTGGAGTAGGAAAAGGAACTTTTTTCAATTATTTTGATTCCAAAGAAACGATAATGTGCGATTTACAAGGCTTCTGGGCGATTGATGAAATCAAGAAGCTGTATGACCAACCTGGTCCCTACCTGCCTCGGATCAAAGAAATGCTGGTGGAGCTGGTGTATCGGATGCAGCTCAATCGGCCGCTTGTAAAAGCCATGCTGCAGGGAACATTGTCGAGCCCTTTTAATCTGGCTAATCAGAATGAAATTCTTCACACGGTGTACGAGGCGGCCACTCCTGTAATTCGTCTCGCTCAAGACCGCGGGGAGTTCAATGGAAAATATAAGCCTGAGATCATTACCGAGATGACAGTTCAGACCTTCTTCGGTTGTTTGTTATACTGGGCAATGGAGCAGGGGGAGGAGAATTTGGCGGATCAGATGAAGCTTACGATGGATCTTTTCTTTGAGGGAATCACAAGCTGAGTCAAGAAACCAAATTACGAAATAGAGATGTCGAGTTTCGGTAAAAAATGGTATAATCACTCTGTCTATGAAATTTCTAACCGTTTCTAGTAATTAAGCAGCAGGGAGGTTTTTTGATGGATGTAGCTTCATTGCAATCAGTTTATAGCCAGTTCCAAGCTAGCACTTTGCCAGTGCAGGTTGGGATCCAGATGCTGGATAAAGCCAAAGGCTTGGCTGAATCAGAAGGGGCACAGCTTGTACAGATGCTTCAACAAAGCGTGCAGCCTCATCTCGGCGGTAATTTGGATATTAAAGTTTAAGTAAATAAATAACCTGGTGGGGAATGGAATCCCATCAGGTTATTTTATTGGTTCTACACGGGTCAAGCCAGCCTCGCCAACAGCAGCAAAGCGGAAAATCCGCTTTACGCATAAACAAAGAAAGAACCTGACCGCTGAAACTAGCAGCCAGATTCCTTCACTCTCATACTCTCCTACTACGCAGAACCTTCGACGCGATCCACAATACACAGCCAACCAGCATCATATCGAAACATACGTTAAACAAGAACAGATGCTTGCTCAAGTCCGCTTCCCCATCGCCAATAATGGGAATGAGGAAGGAGAACGCGCCGATCAGGCCGATCATGGCGAATAATTCTGCGAACACCTTCTGCCGGTACACCTTGGCCCTTACATGCTCCCAAATAATAACTCCAAAATAAGCTATGTACAGCAAGAAGATGAACCAGAACCTGTTGGGCAGCCACTTTTGCTTCCCCTCGCTCCAGAGACTGAATTTACTAAGCACGGCACCGGAAGGCTGACCCTCAGATTGCAGATACGTACCGAGATAAAACGGTCGAATTGTCATCCCATTCTGACCTGCTATCTCCAACTTGTCGAGCAAACGTCCAGGATGGGTCAAATAGAAAATACCCACTTTGGCGTGGCTCATTTGGCTATAAAACTGTTCATACAATCTCGGATCCCGCTGTGGAATCGGAGTGTTAGGGGTGAAAAAGTTCGTATTGGCCAGAATAGCGAGTTCCGGGGTCAATCCGAGTTTCTCGAGATCTTCCTCAGGCGTTGGAGAATCTTTCAAAATCCCATAGAACACGGTTTGGTATATATTAATTTCCTTGAACTGCTTAGGAGCGACGATGTACATGACGATTGAACCTAAAGCAAGTCCAGCCGAGAACCAAATGACTCTTTTCCGCCAACTCTTATCCTCCCTTAATGGTAGGAAACGAAGACCCATCAGCGCAGCAAGTACTCCGACAGGAGCGTTCTGAATCTTTGAAAACACAAAAAACATACAAGCCACAAAATACAAAGTAAGCAGTTTAGATGAAGGCTGCTCCTGCTTGGTCAAAGCGATACCGAAAGCTATCGTAAGCAGCAAGAATACTAGCGAGACCGGCTCCCCGAATAAGGAGTTAAAATAAGCGATATAAGCGCCGTCAGCGAAAACAAATACAAGCAGCAAAGCTAGAATAATAGTGAACAGCAGCGACGATTTGGACTTGTTGTATCGGATCAAGTAATAGAATGCCGTCATCAGCAACGCCGTGTATACCAGGACCATGAACCGCATATCGAACACATCATTACTATACAGAAGCCGATTCAGTAGAGTCGCTAAGAATACGACGAAGGTCTGGGTCGTAATGTAAGCACCCTTGCCAAACGTGACAAGATCCCAATCCTTGATAAAATAATCAAAATATTTGTCCTCATAGCTCAATGATGGATTGACGTAATCAAGCCCCACTGTACTCATGATTCTAAGGAAATCTCCGTTGTCGGCAATCCCCACTATAGGTCGAATTACGGTTACATAAATTACAATTCCGCATACTGCGAGAAGGGTCCACCATTCGACGGAGCGAAGCCCTCTTTTCAATAAAGCTGTTATCAAGATGCTTCACCTGCTTCATGCTGGGGCTTGGGAGCGGAACGGAAGACGAAGAAACGTTGCCCCATATAGTTACTGATTGTATATAATCCTGTCCCGATCAGAACAGCCAAGTTATCCGACCAAACTGGATCCTCGACTCGGATGAACCCAAGCAGCACATCGCTAATACCGCGAGCAGCACTATACGCAACAACATAACAAACGATAATAACGGCTGCGAACTTCCATATACTGCGTCCGATGCTAACCTTGGATTGGAACGTGAAGGCTTTGTTAAGAAAATAGCTAACAATGGCACCGATGCTGTTCCCTGTGAACGTCGATACCCAATAGTCAATCCCGAAGGCATTTAACAACAAATATGCAATGGATAAGCCGACAAAGGTGTTCAGCACACCCACGAACAGGAAACGGACGAAAGAGTGATTCCACAACGAAAGTACAAGCTTTTTCATTCGCTTATACCTGAAGCTGAGGTTGTTTGGTCGTCTCAGCGTTCCCAGACACAGATGGCTGAAGCTCTGTCTCTATAATAAAGAGGGGACGATGCTTGACTTCTTTATAGATTTTGCCGATGTATTCTCCGATCAACCCCAGGCTGATTACTTGGATACCGCCAATGAACCACAACGAAACAACGATGGAGGTCCAGCCAGGTACAGTAGATCCAACCAGTTTTTGCACAATCGCGTAGAGGCCCATTCCAAGGCTAATCAAGAACATCAGAAAGCCAATGGCGGATACGAGACGTATTGGTGTAACGCTTAGCGAGGTAATGCCATCCCATGCAAAAGCAAGCATTTTCTTCAGCGGGTATTTGGATTCCCCGGCAAAACGCTCGTGACGCTCGTAATATACGTTTGTCGATTTGAATCCGACCATGGGCACCAGTCCGCGCAGGAATACATTCACTTCCTTGAACTTGTCCAATTGCTCCAAGGCTCTTCTGCTCATCAGCCGATAATCGGCATGGTTATATGTGATCTTGACCCCCATTCGGGTCATCATCTTATAGAAGGCTTGCGCCGTAAATCGTTTGAACCAGGTATCGGTGTCGCGGCTGGATCGGACTCCATATACGACTTCATACCCTTCCAGATACTTAATGATAAAATCTCGGATTACATTCGGGTCGTCCTGCAGGTCTGCATCAATGGAGATGGCGCAGTCGCAGCGGTTAATAACCGACTTCAGACCTGCGAGCAGTGCACTCTGATGGCCAGCGTTGCGGGCTAGCTTGAGTCCGGAGATGTGCGGGTGCGTGCGGTTGAAGCTCTCGATCAGCTCCCAGGTACGGTCTCTGCTGCCGTCGTCCACGAACACCACGAAGCTGTTAGTTGCGATCAGCTGTTCCTTGATTAAACGCTCCATCACGGAGGACAGTCTAACTACTGTCTCAGGAAGCACTTCTTCTTCATTGTAACAAGGCACTACTATACTAATAACGGGTAATTTCCCATTCATCATCGAAATTCGTAACTCCTCTTTTTTGAAATAATCATAACCGTTTCATGTCCGTAAATCAATTATCCAGTCTGTTTATGGTGTCGGGGAACGACGGTTTCCATCAAATTTCATGTCGGTTCGGCTAAATACAAGCGGGTTAGCAGGCTTATATAATGACAAGTAGAACTTATTTTATGAAGCCACAGAGTTGTAAGAAAAGAGAGGAGAGCGAAATGAACACTGCTGCAAAGCCCCCTGTAAAACAACCCAATGTGATTGTGTTCTTCACGGATCAACAGAGGTGGGATACAACGGGAGTTCACGGTAACCCGCTTGATCTGACCCCCAATTTTGACCGAATGGCTACAAGAGGGACCCATCTCTATAACACGTTCTCCTGTCAACCGGTATGCGGACCTGCGCGTTCTGTTATGCAATCCGGCTTGTATGCTACGACTTCTGGCTGCTTCCGGAACGGAATTCCCTTGCCTTCTGACACGAAGACGATTGCCCATTACTTCAATGAGGCCGGCTATCGGACCGGTTATATTGGTAAGTGGCACTTGGCACCAAATAACAAACCGGTTCCTCCGGAATTCCGAGGGGGTTATCAGGATTGGCTTGCCTCTAATGTGCTCGAATTTACGTCCAGAGCGTATGAAACGGTTATGTATGATGAGAATGGAGAGTCCGTTCAACTGCCCGGGTATCGTGTGGATGCTTTGACAGACGCGGCGATTCGTTATATCGATAAAAACAAGGAGAACCCGTTTTTCCTATTCGTCTCTTATGTCGAGCCGCACAACCAGAATCAACGTGACGATTATCCCGCGCCTGAAAGCTACAGGGGACGTTATACATCTCGCTGGACTCCACCCGATCTGGCGCAGTTCCAAGGCTCAGCGAATCGTCATCTGGATGGTTATTACGGAATGGTCAAACGACTGGATGAAGCATTGGGACGGCTGCAAGATACTTTGATAAGTCTGAAATTGGACAAGGATACGATTATCTTGTTCACTTCTGATCATGCGTGCCATTTTCGCACGCGCAATCAGGAATACAAGCGCTCCTGCCATGAGAGCTCGATTCGTGTGCCGACCGCCGTCAGCGGGCCGGGGTTCGAGAGCGGCGGACAGATTCGCGAGCTCGTCAGCCTGCTTGATATTCCGCCTACACTGCTCGACGCGGCGGGCATCCCCGTCCCTGAAGAGATGCAGGGACGCTCCGTTCTGCCGCTAGTGAAGCGGCAGGCAGAGGAATGGCCTGACGACGTGCTGATCCAGATCAGCGAGTCGCAGGTAGGGCGCGCGATACGGACCGCGCGCTGGAAGTACGGCATCGACGCGCCGGATTCCGACGCGTCGAAGGATATGTTCGCCGACCGCTACGTCGAACAATATCTCTATGACCTGGAATCCGATCCGTATGAGCTGCAGAATTTGATCGGATTCCCGTCGCACCGCGAGGTGTCGGATCGGCTGCAGCAGCGGCTGATCCGCAAGATGACGGCAATCGGCGAGCCTATGCCGACGATTGAACCCGCAGCCGCTGTGCGCAGCGGGCAGCGTCAAGTGCAAGCGTGGGAGCTGGATCTGTGACTTTCTCTGTAACGTTCCTGCTGCGATGCGCATGGTTTTCAAGCGTCTTCAAGAATCATACCTTTTTCTAAACAGACCGTACTTTTCTGCATTCACAGGATGGAGCAGGAATTGTAATGTTGTGAGTAAAAGGGAAGGGGTTATGACGATGGAAAGATTAGCAATTCACGGAGGCAAGCCGGTTCGAACGGAGCCTTTCACGGAATGGCCGATTTTCGATGGTACGGAAGAGAAATTATTGTTAGAGGTGTTTCATTCGGGAAAATGGGGCGGAACGGGCAGAATAAAGCTGCCTGAATTCGAACGGCAGTTCGCGGAGCTGCACGGTGCGAAGCATGCTGTATCCGTCGCGAACGGAACGGTTGCTATTACGCTTGCCCTGCAGGCGGCCGGCATTGAGCCTGGCGATGAGGTAATCATGCCTTCCTATACATTTATCGCGACGGCTACAGCTGCTCTGCTTCTGGGCGCGATTCCAGTGTTCGTGGATGTTGAGGAAGACACGCTGCATCTGAACCCTGAGCTGGTGGAGGATGCGATTACGCCGCGAACAAAAGGCATCATCGCTGTTCACATCGGAGGGGCGCCCGCCAATATGTCCAGACTGCGTGAGATTAGCGACAAGCATGGTCTTGTCTTGATGGAAGACGCCGCCCAAGCAGTCGGAGCAAGATGGGAAGGCAGAGGGGCTGGAACGCTTGGAGATGTTGCGACATTCAGCATGCAGTCCAGCAAGAACATTAATGCCGGCGAAGGCGGTGTTATTCTGACGAATGATGACCGTATCGCGGATATGGCATGGTCACTCAGCAATTGCGGACGTGTCAAGAATGGAGCCTGGTACGGGCATGAGAACGTAGGATGGAATTTCAGGATGACGGAGTTTCAAGCGGCGATTGGGCTTGGGCAGCTAACACGTCTGGATCAGCAGAACAGGACCCGGGAGCATAACGCAGCCCGCTTGACAGAACTGCTCTCATCGATCCATGGAATCACTACCTTGAGACGAGATCCAAGAATTACGACACATGCTTATCATTTATATATGTTTAAGCTGGAATCAGAGCTGGCTCGGCGTATCGAGAAGCAGGATTTCATCGCCAAGCTCACGGCTGAAGGCATCCATGCAAATCCAGGTTACATTCCACTGAACAAGAACGAAGCCATTATACGCGATTCGGCCAAACGTACGGGGACATTACGGCTGTATGATTGTCCGGTAAGTGAACGGTTGTGCACCAGTGAGGTAATATGGCTTCATCAAAATATGCTGCTCGGTGTAGAATCCGATATGGACGATATAGCTCGAGCTGTCTCGAAGGTGATTGCCTCCTATGAGTAATCAGAGTGGAAATTCTACGAATTCATGCATAAAGCTGGGGACAGCCAAAATAGACATTACCCCGGAGATTTCCATCCCTCTTGCCGGATTCTCCTCCCGCTCCGGTTCCTTCGAGAAGGTATCACAGCCCTTATATGCGCGGATTTTCTGGTTCGAGACGAATGATCCTAATCCAACCCGGGTACTGATCGTATCGGCAGACTTGATCTGCTGGGGCTCGGATCGTATGCCGATGCTTAAACAAAGGCTAAAGGATCGCTTCGGACTCGAAGCCAGCTCCATTATTATGCATGCTACCCACACCCACTCAGGTCCTCAGACGTCGACCTTGCTGTCCAAATTGGTAGGCGAGCCTTCTTTCGACTATTTGGAGTGGATGGAGGAGCAGGTGCTGATGGAGGCTGCTCAAGCGGCAGCAGGGGCTGAGCCGGTTCATATAAGACGAGGGACCGGAAGCTGCTCAATTAACATAAACCGGCGCAAACTGGTGGAGGGCTTGGTACGAGGAGAACCGAATGAGAATGGACCGGTGGACCGGGATGTCAACGTATTTTCTTTCACCCGTGAAGATGGGAGCTTGAAAGGTGTGTTTACACATTATGCCTGCCACCCTACCATCAGCAATTTGAATGAGGTCTCATCGGAGTTTTGCGGAGCAGCAATGGATCGATTGGAAGCCGAATTAGGCGGCGGAGCCGTGTGCGGGTATTTGCAGAGCTGCTGCGGCGATGTCCGACCCCATCTCGTACGTAATGGGAAATTCGTCTATGGCGACGAATCGGATGTAACAAAGCTGGGTGAGCAGTTGTTCGCGTCCGTTATATCCGTGATGAAAGCTCCGATGCAGCTGCTGCCGACCTCGGCCTCTATTACCCGCCAGGTTAGCGTTCCCTTGAAGCTTGCGCCCTTACCGAAAGAAGAACATTTGCGTAATTGGCTCGCGATGAACGGCATTATGGGCGAGTGGAGCAGCAGGATGCTGCAGAATCCTGATCGCTACCGGGCGCCTGTGCTTCTGGATATGACGTTCATCAAACTGGCGGAGGGGTTGTCTTTACTGGCAATGAACGGGGAAGTCGTCATGGAGTACGGACTTCACTTGAAACAACTTACTCACGGCCAAGTGCTGCCTGTTGCATATAGCAACGGAATGATCGGCTATGTTCCGTCAGCGATACAAGTTCACGAAGGAGGTTATGAAGGGGCAAGCTCTTATCGATATTTCGGGCTTCCGGCTCCTTTTGATCCATCTATCGAATCAGATATATTAGCTTCCATGGAGCTATTAATTAGACCATGATGGAACGAAAGAGAGTCTCAAGCGGCTACAAGCTGCTGTGAGACTCTCTTTCGTTCGTTATGATGGTGCCTAAGCCCATTGCATACTCTGCTGGAGTAATACCTACAGCATTCTTGAACACCCGGCTGAAGTACGCTGCATCGGAATATCCGACCAGCTCAGCCACCTCATAGACCAAATGCTGTCTGGTGCGGAGCAGCTCTTTGGCTTTCTGAATGCGGAACGCGGTCAAGTAGGTCATAAAGCTCATCCCTCTTTCATTTTTGAACAAAAAACTCAAATAGTTTCTTGTAACATGGAGCTGCTTGGCGAGGTCGGCGAATGAGATATTCTGATGATAGTGCTCTTCCACATATTCGCTGATCTTTTGAATATAGCCGTTCTGGCGATGTACATTATATTGTTGCTGCATGGTAAGCAGCATCTCGTCAAGCAGGCCTCTCACAACGTTAAGAATCGATTCAACCGTGCGGATGTGATAAATATCCTGGACGATATGGTGTAGATTCGCTGACAACGGCTGCTCTTCGGGCAGCAGCTCCAGCATCATTCGACTAATTAGGGATACACACAAGTTCTGAACATAGAATAAAGGCGGCGGGGATTTCATCACCTCTGATTCGATCTGTGTCCAATTGAGCATCGCTTCCTGGACTTCGTGATTCCGCATGCACTCCACCAAGAGCTTTACCCGATCCATTGAGTAGTCAGGCACATAGGCTTGCACATGCTTGAAGGATTGCGCCGTCCCGATTTTGTTGCATCCATCGTATTCGATCCATTTCAGGCTTTCGAGCGATTCTTGATAGGAGAGAGGATAATCCGAAGCTTGACCGACCCAACGGCCTATCCCTATATTCATGTCGATCTCAAGCTTGCTTGCAACTTGACGAATCAATTCATCACCTAATCGATTGGCATCTGAGAGGGCTTGGGACGAATCGGTGTTCGGCAGGAGCAAGATCAAGCGGTCATCCACATAACGCAGCACATATACAGCCACTTGCAGCAGCTCTCGCAATTCCTCCGCTATATTCACGGTAGCATATTTAAATAACTGCCAGTCCTTCTCCTTGGCAGAGCGTTCGTGTTGCGACCGATATAAGGCAACGCTTACAACGACGGCCCCGTGAGTTATACGGGGGTCAAGCTCATAGAAAGTAAGCGTGCTTTCATCTACCTCATGTCCAGGTTTCCCGGTTGTCACCAAATCGTATAGAAACTGCTCGCGCAGAATAGGTACATTTTGTTTCATCTGCTCCACAAATTGATTCATATAGGCATCCCGCCTGCCGACTGCTTCGAGCTCTGCCAGAGCTTCTTCAAGCGCTTCCTGAATTTCTGTAAAGACGGCAGGCTTCAGTATATATTTCGCCACATGAAGGTGAAGAGCGCCCCGGGCATATTCGAAGTCGTCGAATCCGCTAAGGATGAGAATAGGAATGCTGGCGTCTGCTTCCCTGATTTTGGAGGCAAGCTGAAGTCCGTTCATCTTAGGCATGGACACATCGGTCAGCACCAGATCGGGCCGTTCTTTCTGGTAAAGCTCCCATGCCTCCAAGCCGTCTGATGCAGTCAGTACCTGATCGACTTTCAGACGCTCCCATTCGATCATCAATTTCAATCCTTCGGTTACATGGAATTCATCATCAACGATCAATATTTTGCGCATTAGAAGTCAATCCTCCTGTCTTCGTATACAACTCCAGATCTTCTTGATGGACAAGGACGGGCAATGTAAGTAAAGCCCTCACTCCAGTCGGTTGGCGATCAGATACAGTCACTCCAAATTCAAGCCCGAAATACAATTGAATTCGCTGTTTCACGTTGCCGATTCCATAACCGCTGTTCCCGTTCGCATCCGGTATACCGGGGGATTGCAGGACAGAAGCGTCGGGTATGGCCTGAATTCCGATCCCATTGTCTTCAATGAAAATAAATAATTGGCGGGAGCCAGTGACTTCTGCGCGAATCGTAATTTCCGGGTGAACGATATTGTTTCCGCCAAAACCATGGATGATCGTATTCTCGATAAAAGGTTGCAAAATAAGCTTAGGTACAAGATAACCTTGAATCTCAGCGTGTACATCAATTCGATAATTGAAATTGTTTTTGAATCGAGCTTGTTGAAGATCCATATACAAGATGCAATGCTCGAGTTCTTCCCTCAAAGAAATAAATGTCTTGCCTTTACTGAGGCTGATCCGGAACAGCTTGGCCAATTTGGTTGACATAACACTGATTTCATGTACCCCGCGGGTTGCAGCCATCCAGTTGATCATGTCCAGCGTGTTATATAGAAAATGCGGATTGATTTGTGACTGCAGGGCTGCAAATTCCGCCTCCCGCTTGGCACGGTGCTCTTCTTGCAATTGTTCCAGCAAATCGTGGAGCTGCACGTTCATACGGTTGAAGGAAACGGATAGCTGCTTGAACTCGAGGATATGATTAGTCTCCTCCAGACGGACATTGAAATTACCGGTCTTCATTTGCGTGAAACCGCTCAGCAGCTCCGGAATAGGTCGAATGATTCTGCGGGATAAATAAAAGGCGATCGGGACCGACAGCAGCATCCCAAAAAAACCGACCATAAGCACCATATTGCGGATCGTTATTACCGGGCGATTCAATACGGTCGTTGGAATCAGCTCCACGATGCGCCATTGCGCATGATTGGGAAGGGAGTACATCATCAAGTACGTTTGGCCATTCCATTTCATTTTACGGTACCCTTGTTCCTGTACCGTTTGAAGATCGATATACCAGTCTTCTTGCGCAGGCTGCTTAGCAGCAATCGAGGAAGGAGAAGAATTCAAGGTAGACTTGACCGAGATAAACCTTCCCCCGCTGTCTAGAATGAATCTTACGCTTTCTTGTGAAGATTGATCGGTCTGGAAAATATCGGATAATGCTTTCTCTAACACATTGACTTCCAGGTAACCGGCTATTGTTCCATTATATCCATATACCTTGGACAGAAATGTAATGACCGGCTGCTGATTGTATAAGGCTGTAGTATCGGGATGTGAACCGATCCAGATCGAGTCCGCTGTGTCTAGCCTCCCTAACTTTGAATAATCGGGCATACGTTCAATCGGAACGATGCGGTCCTTTTCGCTATATGGAATGCCGCTATATGTGTCGCTGTAGACTACTATGCTGCTTATAAAAGCTTTGGTGTACAGAAAGCTGTTGATCATCGTATTGACGTTCTGCCGAACCCGAATGGATTCAAAAACACCGTTCGGTTTATTGGACAACGACTCGATCAGCGTCGGATGTGTGGAGATGGCCAGGCCGGTTTCCTCGATTTCGCGGAATTGTGCGGTTAGCTGCTTCTGGGCTGCATTCAGCAGCTCGAGACGCACTTTACTTGTATGCTCCGTAATAATCTTAGACACTCCGTAGTAGGCGATTGCAAGCGTCAACAGCAGCAGGATCCCGTTAAACGTCAGGAATACAAGCAGCAACAGAGGCCTTAAACGCCAATTTCTATTAAACGAAGCCAACATCCATCCATCCTTTTTTGCGCGCAACGAATCAACCCTTCAGTCCGGTAGTCGCGATTCCTTGCACCAAATATTTTTGACAGGTCAGGAATACCAGGAAGCTAGGGGCAAGGGAAAGGACAGACATAGCGAGCATCGGACCCCATTCGCTCTTCCCGCTGCCGTCCAGGAACAGACGCAGTCCTAACGGCACCGTATATTTACTGACGGTATTAATATAAATCAATTGGCTGAAGAAATCATCCCAAGTCCAAATAAAGCTGAAAATACCCGTCGTAATAATAGCCGGAAGGCACAAAGGCATTACAATGCGCAAGTAGATTTGAAACGTATTGCATCCGTCCACAATTGCGGCTTCATCTAATTCCTTGGGAATTCCCCGAATAAATTGCACCATGAGAAAGACGAAGAACGGGGCAGCACCCAAAAAATGAGGTACGGTCAAAGGCAAATAAGTATTGATCCATTCCAATTTGTGAAACAACACATATTGGGGAATCAGCGTCACCTGAGAAGGCAGCATCATTGTCATGAGCATGATGGAGAACCAGAACGACTTAAGTGTAAAGTTCAGTCGGGCGAATGCGAAAGCCACCAACGATGCCGATACAATATTGCCGACAACAACGAGTATCGAGATCAGAAACGAATTGCCTAGAAATGTTCCGAAATTTATCCTTGGAATGCCGTTCCAGCCGAGCTTGTAGTTGTCAAAGAACCAAGTCTGCGGCCACAACGATGCGGAGGAGAATATCTCTTCCGTAGGTTTGACCGATCCTAGCAGCATCCAGAATACGGGGTAGAGCATAAGCAAGCTGCCTATTGCCAATATAAGATGCAAAACGACTCGGCGAACAGGAAAGAGTAATGTAGGCCTCATCATTTATCTCCTCCCGATTCGTAGTGTACCCACATTTTTGAAGATTGGAAGAGGATGGCCGTGAATAATCCGATGATCAATAACAGGATCCACGCCAGAGCAGAGGCATATCCCATTTGGAAATACTTGAAGCCTTTTTCATATAAATAAATCGCATAAAATAACGTAGCGTCCATTGGTCCGCCTTTGGTTACAATAAATCCTTGTGTAAAGACCATGAATCCGCCAATTACCTGCATCACGAGATTGAAGAACATAACAGGTGAGAGCATAGGCAGGGTGATCCGGAAAAATTGCTGCAGTTTCCCTGCTCCGTCAATAGAGGATGCCTCATACAGATGCTCAGGAATCTGTTTCAAGCCTGCGAGAAAGATGACCATGGACGAACCGAACTGCCAAGTGGCTAACGCTACAAGTGTGTAAATGGCGTAATCAGGGTTGCTGATCCAGATTGGACCTTGGATGCCAATCATACTAAGGAGCATATTAATGACTCCGGTCTCTCCGAATATTTGGCGCCACATGATCGACACAGCAACGCTGCCTCCTATAAGGGAAGGCAAGTAATAGAGGCTCCGGTAGAATCCGATACCACGAATGTTACGGTTAAGCATCAATGCCACCAACAACGCGGCCAACAATTTAAGCGGAACAGCCAGGAGAACGAAATAGAAGGTTACTTTGAGCGCTTGCCAGAAACGCTCATCCTCCGTAAATATTTCCTTGTAATTCTGTATACCTATCCATTCGGACGGCTGCAGCAATTCAAATCGGGTGAAGGATAAGTAGAGAGAGCTAATCATGGGCCATAAGGTGAAAATAAACAAGCCCAATAGCCATGGCAGCAGGAATAAATAGGCCGTTGTGTTTTTTCTGAGCAGTTTGCCTTGCATAGTACGAGCCTCCTTGTCTTAGTTGATGAAAGGTACCGCGAATGGATGTCACGGTACCTTTCGTATGGCTGCTCTATTTCATTTTTTCAAGAATAGCATTTCCTTTTTCAATAAAATCTTTGGCGCCCTGCTCTGGAGTTTTCTTGCCGAACTGAATTTCCTGAGCGGTCGTGCTAAGCAATTGTCTGACTTCCCCAGCGCCTTTTGGATCAATGACATTGATCGGCTTGGAAAATTTGGCTACTTTATCGACAAAATCAAACTGCTTTTTATCGATATCGTTTAACTGCGGCTTCAAGGCTTCACGGATTTTGCTCGATACCGGTACGCCCCTGTTTGCTCCTAGAAGTTTACCAGCCTCCGGATCGTTCAGGAGAAAGGCGGCCAACATGGCGGATTCCTTCGGATATTTAGTCTTGGCATAGATGGACCAGTACATGGAAGGAGATAAGAATTCTGCGTCCTTGCCTCCGTTGGTCTTCGGAATGAATGTCATTTCAAGCGGTCGATTCGCTAAGGTCGACATCGAACCGATTTGATTGGATGATAGCAGGGCGAACGGTGTTTTCCCAGTAATGATCGGATATTTCTCTAGCGGCGCCCCGAAATACGAAGCAGTCTGTTCCGGAGTAGAGGTCAGTCCATCCGTTCTCAGCTTTTCCCAGTACTTGAAATACTCTGTGAGCATATCGGCTGTAAATCCGATTTTACCTTCTTTGAAAAACTCCGCGCCCTTCTGGCGAATGAAATACTGTAGCAGCTCAGGCGTTCCGCTCTCGTTCGTAATGCCGAATACATCCTTGCCCAGCTTCTCGGAAATTTGCTTCGTTGCAGAAGTCAGCTCGTCCCAAGTCATATGCTCGGGAAGCTTCACGCCCGCTTTGGTCAACATTGCGGGATCATATACCAAGGCTTGCGAGCTGATCCCTGCTGGAATCGCATACAGCTTTCCGTTCAGCTTGCCTGTGCTTAGGGTGCCTTCGTCGATATCGGTGAGCTTGATGCTCGTACCGTCCAGGAGCAGGAGTGATTGTCGGTTTACGTAATCGTTAATATAAGCTGTGGACATTTGGATAACGTCCGGTGCAGAACCTCCGCCTACTTGAACGGAGAGCTTATCCCAATATCCATCCCAACCGGAGTACTCCGGTGTAACCTTGATGTTCGGATTTTTATCCTCGAACAGCTTAATCGCTTTCATTGTTAAATCGTGACGGTCCTGTGAACCCCACCAAAGCATACGAAGCTCCACTTTTTCAGGAGGCTTGCCGGAAGCAGCCGGTTCTTGGGAAGCGTTGTCATTCTTGGACGAACATCCCGACAAAGCTACGGCACCGATTAACAAGCTGATACCCATTGCTGACAATAGACGACCTGATCTCTTTTTCATGTAACGACACCCTTTCTATTCAAGTTAGTTGGAGGCGTGCCACCGACTACCTTCATCATAACGGACAATAGCTGAAGCAAAAATGTAATAATGTAAGGTCCTTTTGCAGAAATGTATGTTTGTTTCAAGGATTGATTGCTTTAGATCGACTTCCCAAGTTATCATAATGTGGAAAAGTATACAATTCCGTTATGATGGGAGCGATGAACAGTGTCTATTGCATTCGGTATTGTCGGTTGTCGACATGGACATATTACGGTATTTATTGATGAAATGATTCAATTGGGGCACACATTTGCCGGGATTTACGATCAGAGTGACAGGAAGATGGCGGAACAAATCGCAAGCAAATATGGAGTTCCATTGTTGAACTCACTGGATGCCCTGCTTGATCCCGCTGTGCAGATCATAGGCTCCTCCGCAATCAATAGCGAGAAGATCGATATCATCGAGTGGTGCGAGAAGCATGGTAAACATATCATGGTGGACAAGCCGGCCATCACGGACCGTGATAAGCTGCGTCGTCTTGAAGCTGTTATGGAGCGGGGGAGCATTCAGATCGGGATGCTGCTCACTGAGCGGTTCCGTCCTGCAATCCATACACTTAAGCAGGCGATCGAGTCCGGAGAGCTTGGCCATATAGTGAGCCTATCTATGCGTAAGCCGCATCGCTTAAGGCCCGCATCCCGTTCAGAATGGCATTTCTCCAAAGCACAGAACGGTGGAGTTATTATTGATTTGTTCGTGCATGACTTTGACTTGCTGCGATGGTTAACAGAGCAGGAGGCGGTGTCCGTTCAAGCTGTCGTGACCAAGAATATATTGCCGGAGTACCCCGATTTCTGGGATGCGGCCTCAGCGCAAGTAGTACTGGATGGGGGTACGATTGGCCAGCTCTATAGTGATTGGCACTCCCCTGAGAAGAGCTGGACATGGGGAGATTGCAGAATCTTCGTAAGCGGAACAGCCGGCAGCGCGGAACTGCGGTTATGCGGAGATCCTTCTGTATCCCAACAAGAAGAGCTGTACTTGCAAGTGACGAACTCACAAGAGTTAACGTCAGTTGAGCTGAATTCCCCGACACATACGATTACGGAAGACTTTCTGCTGCGGATTGCCGGAGAAGATTACCAGGCACGCATCACGCAAAAGGATATTTTGGCTGCAAGTGCTCTTACTATAGCTGCCGACGAATCCGCAGTTGTAGTGAACAACTTAGGCTGATGGTTCCCTGGAATTTAACACCAGCCTTATTTTGTTTTTCCGTAATCCCGCATAATCACTTTGGCCTGGCAGGTGACCTTGACTTTAGGGTACATCTGCTCCCAGTCCAATTGTTTCCACTGCTTATAACTCATACTGTTTCTCACCACTTTTCCAACACCGATACTATCCACATGATTTTGCTGCATACTGCCAATCATTTTCTCTGCTTCATTCTCAATATAAACGGATACTAAGGCTTCCAGCTTTGTCCGATCCTTCTCCTCGCTTAGCTCCAAATTCCCGATGTATTCCATAACGGATCCTTGAATCTTTACATCCAGTTGAACATGGATGCCCTCGGTATTATTCTTTAGCACCTTCAGCTTTCTGCTGCTTTTAATCGAGCTGAACATGACATGATTCTGTTCTTCATTTTCATGACCGCCAAGATCAATACTAATATCACCTTGCTTGAAGCTATCCCGGATCATGGAGAATATCAGAACTTTGTCAGGCTCTATCTTTGTCACATATTTATCTTCATTGAACAAAGCAATCCCATTAATTTCAACATTATCTTTCAATTGTTTAACCAGAGGCATAATTGGATCTATTCCGTCATCGAACAAATCCCTAGTGAATTGATATAAAGTAATGTAAGGAACGGTTTGATTTTTCACCTCTTTTTCTAACATTCGTTCGATATATTGTCCCGTTCTCGGGTGTTGGGGGTATTCTTTGACTAATAAATCATGCGCGTTGCCATCTACTATAGTTAGCTTAACCCGTTGTGAAAAGGAGGGGTCGCGGACTATAGTATCGATATGTTTCCAAATTCCTTTTTTGGCCAGTTCCATTCCGAATAAAGTATTTCTTAGCTGACCGCTAACGAGTGCCAATTCTGTCTGTCTGGAGAACTTGAATCTTGCTTCTTTGACGGTTTTGGCTGTCGCAGTCAGCGTTTCCCGTTGGATTTTTCCCTCGCGATTTGCCTTAGGAATGGCTACAGTGACCAACAACATCTCGTCTTTAGTATCTTTTTGTTCTACCAGGTCATAGCTGGATGTATGGATGAATCCCAGCTCTTCCAGAATACGCTGATCTCCGCAGCCGGCTAGAATCAGTACGCAGAGGACTATTATGACTTTATGCATGGACCTCTCCCCCCCGATTGCCTCTAATCGACAGCAGAATGATTAGCAGGATGGGTAGACAGAAGGTTAATCCTGCTTCCGCATATAATAATATTTTCAACCACTTCTCTATTTCACTTAAATTTTGGGGGAACCAGGATACAATATACATAAGGAATAGAATACAGAGGGTCAGTCCTTTGACAGATGCACGAGGCCATATCCTTTGGATCATTTCTTTGGAACCCCAAATAAATATACTGCATGTGATCAGCACGCTTAACAAAATAAACCCGAACAGTAAGTTCTCGATGTGTTCTATGAAAGGGAATCTTATATAGGACAGCAAATCTAAGGTGGGAAAAAGCATTCGTTTCAATTGATCGTAGCTGTAGAAGCCGAAGCAAATCAGACTCACGGCCAAATAAGACAAGGTGGTTAATAAATTTCCGGCATACACAGCTTTGAAGAAATTACGCTTTTCTACATAAGGAAAAAACAGCATACACAATTCAAATCCTAAAAATGCAGAGTAAATATCGATACTGCCTGAGAGCATTTGGGTCTCACCTTTAAATACAAACGGCGTAAAGCGGCTCCATTCAAAATCTCTAATAAAGATAAGCAGCAACAAAAACATCCAGGTTGTCATCCAGTAAAATAAGGTAGCTGCTTTGGACATGCTGTATAGTCCTTTAATAACAAGCAGGAAAATAATGAAATCTACGATTAGCTTAAACAGCATCGGCGAAGTAGTCGGGAAAGCAACCATTTGATAAATGACTATATATTGCTTGACGACTAAACAGCCGATTACTCCCCACAGCCCTGCAATTCCTAAATAAAGAGGAAAGAGAATAAATTTAGGAATGGATTTCTCCAGAATGACAAAGATCGATTGACCGCGGCCAAGACGATACACCAGGGAGATGAGATATATATTAACCATTACGATGAATGAGAAAATGAAGATGGAGATCCATCCATTGTAGCCGAATTTACTTGCCAGTATTTGCGGTAACTTTAGAATTATTACTCCGGACTGTATCATGTAAATCAGGATGCAGAGGTGGAGAGGATGTATTTTCTCTTTCAATGGACGCCCTCCTATTTCTTCATTTTATTTCTTGATGGGTTAGGAGTCTGGGTGACAGATGGCCGATCCTTCAACATCTTGAAGGGTGCTCGGATAAAAACATCAAGCCAGTCCTTGAATTTCATGGGAGCAACGGGTACAAGGTAAGAGGCCCCCAAACTGGTCAATCCCGCTAGATGGGTCACAATTAAAGCAAAACCGACCATTAGACCGAAATTTCCCCATAACCCGGCCAAAATAATGAGTCCAAATCGAATTAGACGGATCGAAGCGCTCATTACATAGCTAGGTATAACGAATGATGCGATGGCCGAGGAAGCAACAGCAATAATCAGAATATTGCTTGTCAGTCCTGCCTGTACCGCTGCTTGTCCGATTACAATACCTCCAACGATACCGATCGTCTGTCCGATCTTGGTAGGGAGTCTAGCTCCAGCCTCACGCAGCAGCTCGATGGTGGTTTCCATCAGTAATGCTTCATATACAGGAGGAAAAGGGACTCTGCTTCTCGATTCAGTCAAAGTAATGAGCAAGGTTTCGGGTATCATCTCATAGTGATAAGTCGTAACCGCTACATATAAGGAGGTAAAGGTAAGGGTTACCACTAAAGCAATTAGTCTAAGAATCCGAGTCCCTGTTGCTAAAGGCCATCGATGATAATAGTCATCCGATGAAGAGAAGAAATCGAAAAAGGTAGACGGAGCACTAAAAACAGACGGACTCCCATCGACAATACACACAATTCGACCTCCAACTAGCTTGGAAGCAGCGGCATCCGTACGCTCACTCGTCATGAATAAAGGGAAAATCGATCTTGGGGAATCGTCTATATATTGAACAAGCATGTTGGAGTCATATACGGCATCCACTTCAATCATCTTGATACGTCGTACCAATTCCCGAACGTAATCCATATTGGCGATACCGTCAATATATAAGATATAAACATTCGTTTTTGTTATTTCTCCCACTTTGAGAGAGATTGTTTTAAGATGCGAGCTCTTCACTCTTTTGCGAAGAAGCGCCAAATTCTTCTCGCTGGATTCCACAAAAGAATCGTGAGGTCCCACGATATTCGTTTCCGTTTGCGAATCCTCCACGTTACGGGAGACAGCCTCGCTGACGCTGACTAAATATACTTTTCCTTTATGGAACAGAGCAACACAGCCGTTTAGGATGCCATTTACCACATGTTTGGACTCGGTTTCGTGCACGAATTGGGATTGCGCCAGCAAGGAGCTGACTTGATCGCGGTTTGTATGGTCAAGAGGGACAATCACATCCCGGGCGAACTCTTCTTTACCGACCAGATTCGCAAAATATACAAGTTCCACCTGCAGATCAGGGAAGCTTCTATGGGTGAGGTCTGTACAATTCGCAAATTCCGATAAAATATGTTTCAATGTCGGTTTTGGATTATGGGTTGTTGAAGCATTTGAAGAGTGTTGGGTGCTGCGCGTTTTGCTGAGCAGAATTCGTGATAGTAGTTGAAAGATAGCCATTGAAGTCCTCACTTTATAGGTAAACTGGCTGGAATTGGTATAGTATGTGCTTCTTTGCCAATTTTCAATCGGAAAGGGAGGGACGGATTATTAATCCGGCTATAGTAGAAGGCAATAGAGAAAGCTCTGTCCATATAGACAGAGCCGATTGTTTACTGAGCCAGTGTACGCTAAACAGGCCATTCGTTTATAAAAACTTTCGTGAGTGTTTCTTCCCGTCATATGTGAACAGCACGCTTTTATCCTCGACTACCGTCTCAAGATGAATCGTTTTACCCCACAATCGATGAACAAAGGGTAATGTTTTCTCCAAATATTTCAGATCCATCTCCAGACCTTCGAAAGAATGCTTCAGATACATTTCTCCAATATTAGCATGGTTGCCGTCTATCACATGAAGGACGGGAAAGCCCCCGTTGACTCGGGAGTAGACCAATTGGTCGCGGATGGATTCCCATGTTTTATCGGTAATCTTCCACTCCGGACCCTTCTTCTCGAACACATATAAGTCCAGATCCTCCACAAGTTCCTTCGTTAAATAATTTCGCACAAAAGAGGTATCCGAATCGAATTCGCGTACTTCGAACATTTTCTCACGGTCCCAGCGCTTCTCGATATCTTCGAAAATTTTGAGGCCCAGGTAATAAGGATTGAGGCTATGTCGAGAGGGCTGGACAACGCCTGCGTTAAGGGACGCGTATTCGATCGTTTCTACTTCGGTTAGATCAAGCTCGCGTAGAATACGTTGGTGCCAGTACGATGCCCAGCCTTCGTTCATAATCTTGGTTTCCATCTGCGGCCAGAAGTATAACATCTCGTCTCGCATCATCGTTAGAATATCCCGCTGCCAATCTTCAAGAACGGGGGAGTGCTGCTCCAGGAAAAACAAGAGATCTTTCTCAGGCTGTGGTGGGAATCGTCGAGAAGCCGCTTCCTTTGCCTTCTCATGCGCTTGTTCGGCATTACGGAAATCTTCGTCCAGACTCCATAAGTCGTCATAAGTTGTTTTGGGTGGAGCAGGACTGTTATTAGGACCCGTATTCAATTTAGGTCTGTGCTGATTCACCTCAGTCCGTCGTTCGGTGCCGCCTCCATATCGCCCCATACTCTCCCGTGACATTCCATATGTACGAGCGCTGGACTTCAACAAGCTTGGATCGACATGCTCTTGAATCGCTAACACAGAGTCAAGAAAGGACTCGATCTCATCGGTCCCGAATTCCATCTCATATTGCCGTACACGTTCAGCTGTAGCGGACATGCTCTCCACCATATTGCGGTTCGTGCGGGAGAAGCGGGCGTTGTTCTTGAAGAAATCACAATGCGCCAATACGTGTGCCACGATAAGCTTGTTCTGAATTAAGGAGTTCCCGTCCAGCAGGAAGGCATAACAAGGATTGGAGTTGATCACGAGCTCATAAATTTTGCTCAGGCCCAGATCGTATTGGGTTTTCATGCGGTGAAACGATTTACCGAAGCTCCAGTGGCTGAAGCGGGTCGGCATGCCGTAAGCTCCGAACGTGTAAATAATATCAGAAGGGCATATTTCATAGCGCATGGGGTAGAAATCAAGCCCGAAGCCTTGGGCAAGCTCCGTGATCTCTTCGATGGAGCGTTCCAACGCTTTAATCTCATCTGGTCTCATGTTGACACCCGCTTCCTCGTCGTAATCAATGTTAATTCAATATATTCCGGAAAGGGGGGATTAAGTCGAACTACTTTCCAGATAGCCAATAGCATATTCCTTCAACATTTATGTGACTCATAGGCAAAAATGTCCAAAACAAAACACAAAATGTCCTTTTTCCTGTTCAGCTACATGAAATAATTAACTTATTCGAAGTCTGCAGACGCGAATTGAAATTGTTTTCATTATATTAAAGCGGAGGAGCTGTCTTATGGGTAAGAAGAGAGTTAAAATGAGTACCGCTATGTTGTTAATCGTTGTTCTTCTGTTCGGGGCTACACCTGCGTTTGCTACGGGCAATCTTTGGTATGACAAGTATGTCACCTATGAAACCGCTAATGGCAACAAGTATATAGCAAGTAATGATTCTGGGTCTCTTGCGTGGGGCGAAAGCTATTTGTTGGACAGTTATCTTAATATGTACGGGTTGACAAAAAGCACTTCATGGCTAGATAAATTCACTACTCATGTCGATTCGGTGATCAGTAATGCGAGTGATCCGGATGGAGACGGATACTTGGATTGGAGAACTTTTCGTTATTCCAAGCATAGGACCCAGAATGGAACATTTGCTGCTGCAACAACAGGAGATGCGACACTGCCGAATAATTGGTTGCGCTTCCAATCGACAAGCAGCACGGCTTACCGATCTAATGCGTCGGGGAGTTACTACCCATCAGGCTCTGTATGCGGCGGAGACACCTACGGGGCAGTCCTGAAGACAAACGGCACTTCGTGGCAAAGCTTATATCAGAATTTGGACGGATATGAGCCCAACAGCTTGTATACATTATCCTTGCTTGCTAAGACGAACGGTTCTGCTGCCAAGGGAAGAGCTTATATTCTCGATGCCACGACAAGCACGATCATAGCAAGCATTGTGATTGATGATACTTCGTGGAAAGACTACAAGATCGATTTCACCACACCGGTTGCAGGGCATACTCTACAAGTTTGGATTGGGCATAATGCCTACAACGTCGCTAATGGAATCGCTTATTTTGACAATGTGTATGTGAACGCCAATGTTCCTTATCTGGTTCATGACGGCGCGGTCGGGATTCCAATGGCCAAGTTCGTTCGATTGGTCGACGAGAATGCCTTGACCGGGTACCAAACCGATGCGAATAACTATCAATCCTTCATTGAGGACCACCTCATACCGAAGTGGCAAACAAGCAGCAGTTTTATGGGAAACACCTGGGTGAATGTTTCCGCTACTGAAGGCTATTACAGGGAATCTTACAATTTTGACGGGTTTAATACGACTGTGAATTTGGATCCGCTGCCGTATAATCAGTTCCTCGTCTTTGCCGAAATGATGATGATTATGTACGATGTGAACGGGAACTCGGATTATCTGGATAAAGCTAAAAAGATGAGCACTTATTTCAAGAACGACTTAACTGTGGGCGGCACAGCATACAACTGGAATTACGCGGCCTACAGCCCCACCGCTGTGGAAGACGCCTCTCATGCCAATATCGATATCAGTGTTGCATTTGAGATGTTCAATCACGGCCAAGTATTCACCGGTACCGACATGGAGAAATTTACGGATACGTATACGGACATCATGTGGAATCAGTCTCTTTCCGATCCTAAAGTCCATAATTATGTGAATGGAACTCAAGGTTCTGCCTGTCAAGATTGGCTGTATACACTTGATATTCATAGTTGGACCCGTCTCGCTCAATTCAATGAGAACGCATGGAAAATAGCGGCCTACCAATATGACGGTTTGACACCGACCCGGCATAACGAGGCGCTTGTTCTGACGGAGATCATGAAATGGGATCCTCAAAAAGTAGCGAACAACGGCTTTGAATTCACAACCAGCTCGGATTCGACATTGCCAGCCCGTTGGTCTCGCGGCTCGGGTTCGACCTCCGGTACTGTATACGTGGACACTGTCAATAAAAGCTCAGGTGACCATGGGCTGACAGTCGCTTCTACTACCAGCACAAGCACATGGCAAATGCTGTATCAGGATTGGAAGAACTGGTACGCGAACACCTCGTACCAAATCTCGTTCGATGCTATGACGGACGGCGGTGCTGCAGGGGGAAGGTTCTTTATTAAGGATATTACAGCCAATGTGATCCTGGGTACAGGTATTATTGATTTTGATAATACGAGCTGGCAGACGAGAACGATGACGTTTACTTCTCCATCAAGTGCTACGAATACAGTCCGGATCTACTTAGAGAACCATTCATTGAACCAGAATGGCAAGGCCCACTTCGATAATGTAGTAATCAAACGAACCGGCGACACCTGGTGATACTGAAACAGCCTCAAGGTATGGGTAAAGTAACCCAGTGCCTTGAGGTTGTTTTTTTGATGTGAGAAGATGGCAATTATTTCAAAATTTATCGTGCATAAATAAAGACATAAAAGTACTATAGATTATAGCGTGATTAAAGTTCAGGGAGTTGTACCGATGGCCGGAATGACAACAATTAATATGCTGAGAAACCGTATAAAGATGCTTGCCGATGATCGGGATGAATACGTGAAGGTTTGGCTGCTATTTGCTTACTTATTCTGCGTTGTATCAGCATCTACTGTTGGGAGAACGGCGGCGGATACCCTTTTTCTTAGTCGGTTTGATAATTCTTATTTATCGCTGATGTATTTGCCTCAGGCTCTTGTCATGATTACTACAGGTGTTTTATTTCAACGATATGCACATAAGGTTCGTATGGATCGCCTGATTATGTGGTTGATTCCGATTCTTGCCTTACTTGTTCTTTTCTCGAGATTCGGAGTGGGATTAGAAATCAGATCGGTTTTCCCGGTTATTTATATAGCCTATGACGTATTTAATTTCTTGATGATTGTCTGCTTCTGGCAGTTTGCGACCTCCGTATTGGATCAAAGAAAAGCCAAACGGATGATTGGGATAGTAGGGAGCGGGGGCATAACCGGCGGTATCGTGAGCGGCTTTGGTTTGAAAGCGCTAGTTCCCGTGGTTGGCACTGCGAATCTGATCTTCTTCTATGCAGGGCTTCAACTGTTAGGATTTCTGGCTGTTATGCTTATTTTACGCAGGGTTCCTGAGCCAGTAGAAGTTGTACCGGACGCCAAAAGATCTCAAACCGCCAAGAAGGCGGCAGCACAGAAGTCGGGCCTCTTCCAGAATGTGCCTCATTTGAAGTATGTGGCAATCTTATCAGCAGCACTTGTGCTGTCTCTAACGTTAATCGATTATCAATTCAAGGTCATTCTTAGGGGAACTCTGCAAAATGAGGCTTTGGCTGGATTCATGGGAAGCTTTTATGGATTTTCGGGATTGATTGCCTTGTTTGTTCAACTGTTCATTTCTGGGCGGGTCTTAACAAGGTTTGGAGTGATGACAGCTTTGCTGGTGTTCCCGATCGCTCTAGTGGCAGGCAGCTTAGGAGTCCTTGTGTTGCCTATTCTGGCTATGGCTATGGTCGTAAAAGGAAGCGACAAGGTTTTGGGTGATACCATATACTCGTCGGTCAATCAATTAATCATGTTTCCGATTCCTCCCCAGTGGCGGAATAGAGCGAAGAGCTTCCTCGACGGGGTTGTGCGTAATGGAGCCAAAGGGCTTGCAGCGGTCTGTCTGCTCGTCGTAACGCGTTTCTTAGCCCCAGAACAGCTGAGTTATATCATACTTGTTCTGCTTGGTATTGGAATTGCGGCTGCGATCAAGGTCAAGAAGGCTTATCTACAGACGTTGTTATCGACTTTGCAGTCGGGGAATGTTGATCTTCAAAAGGCAGAGCTTAATTTGATGGATCCAGCTAGTCGTCTAATATTAACAGATGCCCTGGGAAGTCCGGACGAGAAGCAAGCTTTGTATGCTCTTCGCATTTTACGAGACATTGAGACCTTTGATCTGGATCCCTACATCAATGGATTGCTGCATCACCCTGCACCGGAGGTGTGCGCTGAGGCGCTTGCCTATGTAAAGCAAAAGGTGCCTGCGGGACTTGAGCCGATTGTTCAAGACTTACTGGCTTCTCCGAACATTCTGGTAAGAGCAGGTGCTCTTGCTGCTTTATCCGCCTATGCCAAGGAGGAGCATTTGGATGAAATCACAACTCATCTGGATGATCCGAATGTTGAAATTCAAGCTGCAGCTATCGGTGGATTAGTTAAATATTATGGTATTGAGGGAATGTTCAGATCGGTCGGCAAGCTCAAACATCTCATTGAAAGTATTCATGAGGAAGATCGGACGGCGATGGCCTCCTTATTCGGTACAATTGGTGTGAAGAGCTTCTACAAACCATTAATTGCTTTATTGAATGATAACTACTCTGTAGTACGTGTTCGTGCGTTGCAATCTGCAGCTATTCTTCGGGTATCCCGATTAATTCCACAGATCGTTACGAGTCTGCAGGATGGTGAAACACGGCGATATGCTGTCGAAGCACTGGCTGCGTATGAGGAAAGGGAAATTCTCCCTCTGCTTCATGCTTATATGAATGAGAAAGATGCTTCTATTCATTTGCCGCAAGTGTTCGAGCGGTTAGGTTCGCAGCGGTCCATGGATAAGCTGCTGGCAAGCTATGGCTCCTCTTCGTATGAGATGCAAGATAAGATCCTGGAATCGCTGCTGCGTATGCGTAAGAATTTATTGCTAGTCGACAGGGAAAAAGTGGAGGACCTTCTTTTACAGGAAATACAGCTATATGATCAGTTTGCTAAGCACGGAGCAGTCATTACGGGCAGGGACGATTGTTCGGAGATTGTGCTGATCATCGAACAAATTCGCACCGAAATATGTCGGCGAATTTTTCAGTTATTATCCCTGACCTATGAGGAACAAACGATTCAGGCTGTTTATGTGAATTGGTCAGAAGGTAATGCAGGACAGCAGGCAAATGCACTGGAGGTAATGGATCAGACCTTACAGGGTATCCTCCGAATGGAGCTAACGAAGATGATGTCGACGTCGCGAAAACTTCCGGCTGCTCCCTCCACCCCAGAGCCTGTTGAGCCACATATGACTTGGTTAGCTGCCCAAGGAGATGACTGGCTTCGTCAAATGGTCGAATTCGTTATGCAGAATGCTAATAACCAGGCAGACCCATTGACAGTGGTACATGCTGCCGAAACGAATCCTAAGGCGTATGACAAGATGGTCGATTTGATGGACCGTGTGGGTTTATTGAGGAATGTGTCTTTATTTCATGGCTTAAAGAGCAAGGATTTGTCTGCGATTGCTAAACGATTATTGAGAGTCGAGATGAACGGCGGAAGTACGATTATTCAAGAGGGTGATCAGGGAGATTGCTTGTTTATTATGGAAAAGGGTCGAGCGGGCGTGTATCGAAATGAACAGTATGTGGGGGAATTGAAGCGAGGGGATTGCTTCGGTGAAACGGCGATATTTACTCAAGGCATCAGAACGGCCACGATTAAGGCGGATGAGGCAGTTATCCTATGGCGGCTCGATTCGTCTGCCTTTTACGATATGATGTTCAATCAGACGAGTATTGCCCTGGAAATGATGAAGCTGCTTTCTCGAAGACTGCGCTCCATGCTGGAGCGGGGAGAACATGCAGAGCAATCCGATGTATTGATGGCGGCACGCGCTGAGGCTGCTGGGTCAAGGAGTGAGCTTCAGCGGTCAGATGCGGAGGTGCTTAGAGATAAGACGAGGAATGAAGTCATACTGCGTCGCATCTTGGTTCTTCAGAAAATACATTTATTTGCCCATTTGGATCCAGACGATTTCATATGGCTTGCCCAAGTCGTTGACGAAGTAGCTTATGATGCTGGAGAAGTTATTTGTAGAGCGGGTGACTATGGTGATTGGATGTATGCGATTATTGATGGGCATGTTCGCGTGCATCGAGGGAGTAAGACTTTCGCAGAGCTTCATCGGGGGGAATACTTTGGTGAGATGGCTATCATTGATAGCGGATCCCGCTCGGCGGATTGCACAGCTATGGAGCCTACCGTTTTGTTACAGCTGCATAAGGACCAGACCTTGGCTTTCTGTTTCCAGAATATAAATGTGCTTCGGAGTATGCTTCGGGTTCTTGCGGATCGGTTGAAAGGGATGCAATAGTGGAGTTTGCTTTACTAATTCAAGGGCTGCTCTCTGGCGATATGGAATAGAGGGAGCAGACAGCAAGAACACCCTGAAGCATGCAGCTCTCCAGGGTGTGGAATAAGATGCTCTTCATGCGCCAACAGTCACGCTTCCTTAGGCTTCGTGAAGAAGGTTCGCAGCGCTTTGTACACCTCGCCTTTCTCGCGAATAATACAATGCTGGAACTTGGGAATCTGGATGTGCCGATAGGCGGACATGAGCGTACTGCTGCGATTATACTGATTAACTTCACCATAACCGAACATGTTGCATCGTTGCAAAAGCTGCTCGATGAGCTTCACACAGCGTTCATTGTCTGATGTAAGGTTATCACCGTCGGAGAAATGGAAAGGGTAGATGTTGTAGTTAGCCGGCGGATATCGGCGGTCAATAATCTCAAGTGCTTTCTGGTAAGCGGATGAGCAGATCGTTCCGCCGCTCTCACCTTTCGTGAAAAATTCTTCCTCTGTCACTTCCTTGGCCTCTGTATGATGCGCGATGAAGACGATCTCTACCTTCTCATATTTGGTTCGCAGGAAACGAGTCATCCAGAAAAAGAAGCTGCGCGCAATATATTTCTCAAAGCTGCCCATCGAACCAGATGTGTCCATCATCGCAATGATTAGTGCGTTAGAGCGAGGGATAACAATCTCTTCCCATGTCTTGAACCGCAGATCATCCGGTGAAATCCTGTATATTCCCGGATGACCGCTGTTAGCGTTACGGCGCAAATTTTCGAGAATAGTCCGTTTCTTATCAATGTTGGACATGATCCCCTTTTTACGAATATCGGTGAAACGAACATCTTCATCCTGGATGTTGTCCTTCTGCTTCTCCTCCAGATGAGGGAGCTCCAAGTCTTCGAATAACATCGACTGCAGCTCTTCCATGCTAATTTCGGCCTCGTAATAGTCATCTCCGGGTTGATCTCCTGCACCTTCTCCTTTGCCCTGTCCTTGGGCAGAAGGATCCGTACCTAATACATCGCCTACCTGACTGTCACCGTCTCCTTGCCCGACGTGTTTGCTCTTGTTGTAATTGTAGCGAAACCGATATTCGTCCAGACTGCGAATCGGTACTTTAATAATTTGTCGGTTGTGCTGGGTAATTATATTCTCTTCGGTCACGAGATCAGGCAGGTTCTGCTTAATCGCTTCACGGACCTTCTGCTGATGACGGGTTTGATCCTGATATCCTTTGCGATGCAGCGACCAGTCTTCCCGGGAGACGATAAACAGCGGATTCGTCGTCATGCAGGGCACCTCCTGAGTAATGGCTTGTAATCCAATATATTCAGAAATAGGCCTGATATGTGTTAAAGCAGGGATGTAAAAATAGCAGGTCTCGGGTATAACCCAAAACCTGCTACCTTCATCCCATCTGTAATTTGAATCGTGACCGCAAATTCAGTCCAATTATCATTCAGCCAATTGCCTCAGCGTTGTCCGCCAGCTCACAACCTGCGGCCCCCCGTCAGGAGGCAATACGAGTGTAATGCGCAGCTGCGCAGAGATGCCGCTGACTGACAGTGTGGAGCGCTCAAGCCGCATGTTCATATCTGCAGCGGCTGGGCATTCCAGCGAATAGCGGTCGCCCGCGAAGTCGAGGATCAATCGTTGAGGGCTCTCCCTGCGAATACGAAGTTCATGCTCGCCGTCGTGAACGAGGAGCGAGATCACTTGCTCGCATGTGCGGAATGGGCGCTCTAGATCGAGCTGGTATTGCCAGGCGAAGCCGTCCTCCAGCATTTGGATCGTCTTCACGCAGCGCAGGTTATCATCTTCATGGGCAAGCTGGAAGCCATTCGCAACCGGAGTCAAGGCAGCATTAATCCGTGAGTTCGGATATACCAGATCATCTAGTGCGTCAGACGCCAAACCTTCATCTTCCTGACACCCGCGGAGCAGATAGCCCTCCCAGACGCCATCCTGAACGTGGCTTAATGCGCTCTGCTGATAGCCGGTCAGGCGAGGCTCTGCAAGCGGCAGCTTGCGTCCAGCCAACCGGTAATGGAAGCCCTGCATAGCAGGAGCGTACTCACGGTTATGCATGCGCAATGTGCAGCCGAAGAAACTCTCGCCGCGTCGTAAGAAGGCGTAGCCGCTCTCGGTGTCGATGAAGTTATTGTTAGCAGGCAGACGACAATCCGTTTGGAGGCTTAATCTACGTTCCAGAATCAAGCCTGCTGTAGCAAGACCGGTTAAACCAAGCAAATTGTACATGTTAAGATGGGTGTACGATTCGTAGCCGACACGCAGTGAATGAGGCAGCGTATTCGGCGTGCACCCAAGGCTGCCATCGGGATGCCGGAAAGCAACCCAATATTGAATGATCCGCTCCAACATGCCCTCTTCCTGCATCCCGCAGTAAGAATACAAGGACGAGAAGGCGCCCCAAGTGAAGGTTTGATAGCTGCTTCGCTCGACCATTGCGAACGTGCCGTCTGATGAAATGGTGTTGTTCAGCCACCCCAAACCTCTTCGAATGAGCTGCTGTGTTCTGTTATGCAACGTTTGATGCGACTCTTTCCAGGCTGAAGGAAGTACGCTGATGACGCTCGTAAGAATATACAAAGTGAAGGCGTGATAGGCGATAGGCATCCCGTCATGTACTTGCAGCTCGCTGATCTCATCATTGATGAAGCCGGATTGAAGCTGCGCTCGCTCAATAAAGGAGATTCGTCGGTTCAGATGCTCCATATCCGCATCCCGGTATCCGAGCGAATCCAGGAACAATTCAGTTCCCAATTGCAAGGCTGCACAGTTCGTGTTAATAATCTGACAATCATCCTCGTAAGCGGCCATGAAAGTTCCATAGTCACGTGCCGCCTCCTCCCGGTCCTGTCCATCCAGCATGGTGATGGCCATCAGGCTGTAATGAATGAGGAAGACTCGGCAGAATGGACTGATTTCGCGATCCTGGAGAAGAACAACAGACCGATCGAGCGCCGCATGGAGCAGCCGGAGGACGGAAGCGTCCCCCGATGCTCGATACACGGCTGCGAATAGAAGAGCAGCATTAGCAGGAGCGTAATTCTCGCTGTATATGGTTTCGTAAGGGTCGCAGAAGGAACCGTCCTCCGCTAACCAGTCGGCTGCAACCGGTACAAAATCAGCTAACAATGTGCGAATCTGTAATAGCGCCGTTCCATGTTGTTCATAGCCGGTTACAGGGGCTGGTTCAGATGTCTTCATGAAGAGTTCTCCTTCAACGGAATGCGATTCTTTTACTTGGCAGCAGCATTTTCTTTTATACCGTCATTCACTTCTTTAATAATTTGTGCGCCTCCGCGATCTTTCCACTCCTGGATCATTTTATCCCAATCGGTAATAGGACGTTGACCCGAAATCATCTTGGTCTGCTCTCCAATCAGATACTTGTCAAGCTCAGCGCCTTTCTGTGCTTGTGTATCGGAATACACGGTGTAAGACGGATCGTTGTATGGTGTTTTGTTGAATTTCTTCTCCATCTCTTCAATGGTAGCGATGAATTTTTGCATCTCTGGTGAGCTGTAAGATGATTTGGAATATTCGTTTGCTTCGTTACTTGGAGACCAAGGCTTCCAGAACTCATGACGCTGCAGCATATATTGGATCGGAGTATTGGACTCTTGACCTGCTTTTGGCGTCGCCAATCCATTCTTCATCTCATAACCTACACCCTCACCGCCCATAATCCAGTTGAATTGTTCATTCTGAGGCGTGCGATCTTTCAACGGGATGAACTTGCGGCCATAATCAAGAATTTCGAAAATTTTCTTCACTTTGTCCGGGTCGCTCTTAAGCTTGGCGGATAAAGTTGTAAGTCCAAAGAAGCCGCGTGCATTCGGGTTTCCTTGTGAACCGTCAGGAGCTACGAAGAAGGGAATAGGAGCTACTACAGCAGTTGGATTGACTTTCAGCAAACCAGTGTAATATTCCTCGACCATTCCTGTTGGTGTGCCGATGAAGATCCCGGCTTTTCCTGAATAAAACTCCTTGTTCGTAGATGCCCAGTTCAGCACAGCAAAATCTTTTGTAACTGCGCCTTCCTTATATGCCTTGGCTAACGTCTCAATAACTTCCATTCTGCCTTTCCCGATCATCCCTGGGATCAAGCTGCCGCTGCTGTCCTTGTGGTACCAGGCAGGGGACCAGTAAGCGCCCATCGCATGGGTAGGGGAAATATTCTCTCCGAGTGCAAAGCCGTAAGTATCAGCCTTGCCATTGCCGTCCGGATCGTTCTTGGTAAAAGCGATCGCTACATCCAGCAGCTCCTTGTAGTTGGTAGGCATCTTCAAGCCCAGCTTGTCGAGCCAATCCTGACGAATCGTTCCGGAGAACGTGTAGGTAGGAGCGTACATCGGAATGCTGTATATTTTCCCGTTTACCCGGAATTGATCGTAGATGCTCTTAGGGACGCCTTTTAAGGTTTCATACTGACTCAAATAATCATCGAGCGGCAGGAATGCTCCTTGTTTCGCCCATTTGTAATAATTGGAATCGAGATCCTTGATCGCTACTACATCCGGCATATCGCCTGACGCCATTATGACATTCAGCTTTTCTTTATAATCGGATTGCAGAATGAATTGGGACTTGATGTTCGCGTTGAATTTTTGTTTGATGGCATCAACGCCCTTGCCTGCAGGATCGGGAAATATCGTATAAGCAAAATTCATAAAGCTGATATCATGTGTTTTATTGTTTGTTTTAGTTGCCGAATCACTTGGCTTTGGTTGTGTGCTAGGATTTGTTGTTGTATTGTCCTTCGAGCAAGCGGCAATAACTGTAGTTAGCGCTATCAAAGCGGTGACCTTCATCATCCATGATCGTTTCATTATGGAGCACCTCCAAATTTGTTTAAAAACGTTTCTTGCCTTGTGAAAAAGCGGGTCCCCTCAGTATACATTAGATCGTGACGGCTCAACCATAAGATTCGTACGAGCCTTATCCTTTTACCGAACCGATCATCACCCCCTTGGCAAAATGTTTTTGCAGAAACGGATATAGAATCAAGATCGGAACGGTTGCGAGCAGAATCGCAGCCATCTGGATCGTTTCCGCTGGAGGCGGATCGGCTAGAACTTGCTCCGTAATGGTGAGTGAGCTTGTATCGTTGACTACAACGATTTGACGCAGCAGCACTTGAATCGGCCATAGATTGGGATTGCTGATATAGAGAATGCCTGAGAAATAAGCATTCCAATGCGAGACCGCATAGAACAAGCCGAATGTGGCTAACGCAGGTTTGGACAGTGGAAGAATAATCCGCCCAAATACTGTGAAAGGACCGGCTCCATCGATCAGAGCAGCTTCATTGAGCTCCTCGGGAATACTCTTGAAGAACTGCGAGAACACGATAAGATTCCAGGGACTGATCAGAACCGGGATAATGAGTGCCCAGACGGAATCAAGCAGATGCGTAGCTTTTACGATCAAATAAGTCGGGATGATCCCTGCGCTGAATAGAAACGTGAACAGGACCATGAATAGAAACACCTTGCCTCCATAGAACTTGCGTGACAATGCATAGGCCATCGTTGTTGTAAAGGCCAGGTTGAGCAAAGTGCCAATCACAGTAATAAAGGCGGTAATTCCTACTGATTTCACAAAACGATCATTCGAGAGAATGTATTTGTAAGCACTGGTCACCCAGCGTTCCGGCCATAAAATAAAAGTTCGACGCAAGTATTCTTCCATGGAAGAGAAAGAGATGGAGAATATATACAGAAACGGTAGTATCATTGCAGCCGCCACCAACAGGAGGACGGTTATTATCAAGCCATCGGCTATTCGGTCAAGCCAGGTTCGGTGATGCATGCGAGGATTCCTCCTTGGAATTGAAATTTGAGACTAATAAATGCCGTCCTCACCAAAGCGTTTGGCTAATCGATTCGCCGTCACGACCAATACAAGGCCGACAATGGATTTGAACAAACCGACAGCAGTAGCAAAGCTGAAGTCCGACTGCAGAATTCCTTTGTAATACACGTAGGTATCAAGCACGTTTCCGACTTCCTCCACATAAGGGTTCAACATAAGGAAGATTTGCTCGAATCCATTATCAAGCACCGTTCCGAGCCGCAGAATCAGCAGAATCACAATCGTGCTGCGAATAGCTGGGAGCGTAATATGCCATACTCTGCGCCAACGGCCAGCGCCGTCTACAATAGAAGCTTCATATAGCTCTGGGTTCACACCGGCGATAGCAGCCAGAAACACAATCGTTCCCCAGCCTGCTTCCTTCCAAATAACCTCAAGGACGAGCAGCGGCTTGAATAACCATGGAATCTGAAGAAATTGAACCGACTCCCAGCCGAATAGATGCTCCGTCATGTTGTTGACCAAGCCATCACTTCTCAAGAAAATCGTCACGAGTCCGATGACTACAACCCATGACAGAAAGTGAGGCAAGTAGATGAATGATTGAAGCATTCGTTTGACCCATTCGTGGCGAACTTCATTTAGCATGAGCGCCAGCAGGATAGGAACCGGGAAAGCGAAGGCGATCTGCAGAAATGAAAGCGTTAACGTATTAATGAGCACTTGAACGACCTCGGGGTTATCGAAGATCCGCTTGAAATGTGCAAGTCCGACCCAATCACTGTGCAGAAAGCCTTGGAACGGGCTGTATTCCTGAAAGGCGATAATCGAGCCAAGTAACGGAATGTACTTATAAATGAGAAAGTACAGTGCTCCTGGTAGCACGAAGGCGTACATATAACGGCTGCTCCACAGCTTGCGGCCTATAGAGTTTTTATTCCTTGGCTTCGGTTGCGGAGCCGTCGTTGTCGGTTCGGCAGCAGCTTTTGTAAGCGATGTCATTTACGGGCCTCCTTATGAATCGGGTATTAGCATTATCATAGAAATTAATGGGGTAGCGGTAAACAATCCATTTTTATCAGCCCTCGCGCAAACAAAGATCATTCATCCGCAAATAGGGATACATGTCCAATACCCTATAATCGCAACAAAAAACCGAACCCGGGGGTTCGGCAGCAGCTTAAGTCAGATTACAAAGCATCCGGCATCTCAGATTGATTGGAAGACCGCGCGGATTCCCGATATTGCCCAGGGGATTTACCCGTACATTGTTTGAACGCTCTGGAGAAGTTCTGCGTGTTGGTATACTGCAACCGCTCGGCGATGTCTTTGATCGGCATATTAGAATGAGCTAGCCATTCCTTCGCTTTGGACATTCGATGCTCGATCACATAATCGATGAAATTATGACTCATCTCTTCCTTGAAGATGCGGCTTAGCTGCGAAGCAGACAACCCGCTTATTCGTGCCGCTTCCTGAAGGGAGCACTCTTGTTCCGCATGATCATGGATGTAAGTAATGACCTGCTGTACGATCTTGGTATGCTGGGATACATTCAACTTCTCATAGCGAGAACGGAAAGCAGGGAAGAATTCATGGAGGAACCAATCCCTAACTTGATCAAGTGACTCGGCGTCGTGAATGCGAGTGTAAGCAGATAAGCTGAGCAGCTCTGACAAATCCAGGCCTAATTGCTCCATACAATGATCAATCTCTGCAAGCAGATTCGTGAAGATGCCTATGACGGATTTGGCAGCCGGAGCTGTGTGCGGCAGCTCTTGAACCATCCGATTGAATTCCAGGATTGCTTCATCCGTCATTCCTTCGGCAATATGCTTCACAATTGTTTTCTGACGCTTCACCATAATTCGCGTGGATTGCTGAACTCCGACCAGCTGCTCTGCAGCGGCTGGAGTTACCATTATATCGCTGCCAAGCAGCAATCGATATTGCTGCAGATCCAGCGCCTCCTCATACGCTTCCGGAATATTGCGGTAATAGTAATAGGGCTTGCTGATTGTCGCTGTAACAGTGAAGCTGAACAACTCTTTCACACCCAGCCTGATTTGATGGCAGGTTGTTTCCGCGATGTGAGTGAACTCTTCATAAGAATAAGGGGTAGACATAATAAGCGCCACTTGGCCTGGTTTTGGACTGACAGTTATACACGGTGTGGCGGTTTCACAGAGTTCACCGATCAGCTTGGACAAGGAGTACATCATCAGGGAACGGTCTTTGTCCTGATAGCTCTTCTTGAAATGCACAAGCTGATCAATTTCAAATATACACACGATGAACAGAGGTCCGGGCAGGTTGATTCCGTATCGTGTGCTCTGCGCCGCGAAGTCCGCCTCCGTAATATCGCCTCTCAGAAGCTGCAGCAGCAGGTTCTCCTTAAGCAGAGGCTGCTTCTGCTGCAGCTCATCGGTCAGTCTCTCGTTCGTCTCCATCATATTCTGCATGAATTGATCCAGCTCCGTGAAGCTGCTGGACGTCGGCTTCTGGAGCATGGGCAGCCGCTTCATCAACGTCTGGATCGGCACATACAACCGATGAGAAGCGAATAGAGCGATCATGGCCCAGATCAGCGCAAGGCTGCCTGCAATCAACCAGGTCAGATTGCGGATTTGTTGAGATTTCACAGTTAGATTCTCGCTTGGTGTCAAGATAATAAAGGACCAGTCGTTGAAAGTAGAACGATGGGAGGAGAGATGGAATGATTGCTCCTCCATTGTGAAAATGTCGGTAATCGGTGTCCTCGTCGTTTGCAGCTTGTTGGATAACGTTCTAGGCAAAGGGGTGCCAATCTCTGATTCGTTCTGGCTAAGCACGATTCGCCCTTCACCATTGACAGCCAGCACTCTGCTGTTGTTGCCCAAGTTCACAGTTCGCAATAAAGCATATAGGCTGGACATATCTACTTCCATAACAAGGGTTCCGTCCGTGCCTGACAGACCAATGGGGCGGACGATAAGCAAGTTCTTCTGGCCCGGATAAGTATTGGACGAGATAATACGTGCACCGGTAGTTAGGGCAGACTGGGATTGCAGCACGCCATTGTAAGGAAAATCATAGTTTTTTATCATACCCAGTCTATTGGAGTACACATAGTCATACTGCTTATACACCAGATAGACCTGGAATAGGACATCCGAGTAACTTCTATATTTGCTAATCGTCTCTAACATTTCTAAAGTAGCTTCAAGTGCATTCAATTCATCCATCGTAATGCCGAGACGAACGGATTTCTCAATGGTTACATCCCCGGCAATCTGGATCGATAAGTACTCCATTTTTTTGAGAACACTATCAACCTGATCGGATAATTGACGGAGCGTAATATCATGCTTGGCGTTTACTTCCGATTGAATGCTCCTTGAAGCGAGAATGGATGACACAGATCCAAGCAATAGAACAGGAATAAGACTGAATAATAGAGAGAAGAGCATTAACTTCTTTTTAAAAGAAAGTCGTTCCCAATGAGATTGACGTTTAGGTGACAATTTCATCATGTTCCTTTCGTTAGGGGATGGCCCAGCGCTGAAACATGCTTTTTACGAAATATTTATTGATAGCGCTTTCTTTATATGAAAAAGATTTCTGTGCACTTATTATAACAGACCTTTACTTGTTAAGTCACCCTGACCAGAAAGAGTTGACCAAAAAATTCCAGTGAGCATAAAAGATAAGGCAAATCTGTGAAAATCATTACTTGAACGTTTCATAAACACTCCCTATGTGATAAATATCACAGCTCATGCAAAGGCGGGGTGATAGTCTGGGGTCAAGGAAAAACAGGAGTTTGAAATAAAGGGAGGAGATCCTATTGGCACGACATGATGAGAGAAACCAGGCTTCAACAAACCGAAATCTCAGAGGGACATTAGTTTCAGTTCTGATACTAGGCACTGTGATTGTGGTGATCTGGTTGGGAGTATTTGCACTTTTGCAAGAACGGTATTAATTAATCCAATTGCTTCTCGTTATCGCAATCATTTACTTAAGGGGGAATTACAATGCATTTTCACAAGTACGAAAAAATATGGTTAACATTCGGGATGTCAGCGATCGTCGTGTTTCTTACCGTGCTGGGTATTGGGGCTTTTGCTCAAGGATCGGCTCCTCCTGGACACCATCACACACAGGTTGATCCAGAGAAGGTAGAGCAAATAGCACCATTCAACAAACCAGGTCTCACGAAAATTGGCGAAAAAGAGTACGAAGCCATAATGGTAGGTAAAGTGTTCTCTTACTTACCTGCGAAAATGACCGTCCCGGCAGGGTCCACCGTCCATTTCTCCATTACTAGTCCGGATGTGGTGCATGGGTTTCAGATCGTCGGAACGAACGTCAATGCAATGGTTGTTCCAGGTGAGGTGAACCACATCACACATACATTTACGAAACCAGGTACTTATCTGGTGCTCTGCAACGAATATTGCGGTACGGGTCATGAGTTCATGGCGACGACCATTACGGTGGTATAGATCAGTACAACATCTTATGTAAATCCCGATAGGGCATACTCGAAAGGCGGGTTGGTCATGAAACACAATGAAGCTGGAGCCTCCAAAATCAGAATAGACCGCAAGGATTCTGATTCTGGAGCCTCCAAAATCAGAATAGACCGCAAGGATTCT
>FWWL01001583.1_pt1 | contig 52809 bp, 49 predicted proteins | sample 2228331 | NCBI WGS metagenome assembly FWWL01 (sample SAMEA103939775, study PRJEB20133) | metagenome | reverse complement strand
GATGTTCGTCCGGTATCCCTTCCTCGCCCCCCGGGGGGTCGTCCGGGGGACCCCCGTGCGGGCCGTCGTCCTGACGCACGGGGACATCAACCACTGCGGGGGCCTCCTGAACTTCCGGGGTCCCGTCTCGGACCCCCGGGCCTACGTGAGCGTTTACGCCACGGCGTGGGTCCGCTCGCTGATGGCCGGGATGCCCATGTTCGAGGCCGTGAAGGCCCGATGGCGGGTCCTTTCCCCGGGTGCGTGGGAAGCCGTCCGGGGGCCGGATGAGGAAGACACCGGCCTGCGGGTCCGGGCCATCCCCGTGCCGGGCAAGCCCCCGACGTACCGGTGGGAGGACCACCCAGAGGCGACGGTCGCCGTCCAGGTCCGGGAGGCGACGACGGGCGCCACCCTCCTCTACGCCCCCGTCGTGCGGGAGACGACCCCCGACCTCGAGCAGGCGGCCGACGAAAGCGACGTCCTCGTCTTCGACGGGACGTTCTGGAGCGACGATGAACTCTTCGCCTTCCCGGGCCTCTACGGTCGGACGGCCCGCTCGATCGGCCACCTGCCGGTCGAGGCGAGTCTGGCGTGGATGGCCCGGCGGCGGGCCTCCCTGCGGGTTTACACGCACATCAACAACACGAACCCCCTCAACGACCCGGCTTCCGAGGCCGCCCGCCGGGTCCAGGCCGCCGGGGTCCGGGTCGCCGAAGACGGCTGGGCGATTCGGTTTCCGGACGGGTCCTGACGGGGGACGGACTCCCCCAGAGACGGGGCCTTTGCCGTACGCGCTTTGCCGCCCTTCCTCGACGGCGTCTCGCCTACATCCGGAGGCAGTTTGCCGACTTTTTCCACAAAGAGGGGGTCTGGGCCGAAGGGTATTCCTTCGGGCCGATAATCGGGGATGGAGGGTTTGAGCTACGGGGATGGGGAAAAGCGGGGAGACGGATGGTAGGCGCGGGCGGACTCGAACCGCCGACCTCTGCCTCGTCGGGGCAGCGCTCTGACCGCCTGAGCTACGCGCCTGGCACCTATAGCATAGGGTCCGGAGGTTCGACTGTCAACGGTCCGGACGCCGAGGGACTGTCCCATTTTTGGTGGGCAAATGCCTGGGAAACCTTGTTCGGATGGGGAATCCTGGGGTGCTCACCCCTGGACCTCCCATTTTGCAAGTCCTATCGAGGCTATCGGCTCATGGACCCACCAATTTGGGAACAGTCATGACGCCGAGGGCGTCTGCAGGACGGCGGGGGAACCCGCCCCGACGGACGGCGCCGGCGGCCTGTGACGTGGAGGGCCTGGGCCCTGCCCCGTGCCGACTGAGCCAGGGAGACGTCGGGATGACTCCCGGCGTCCCGAGGGATGGCCTCCGGGAGTCCTGACTCGTCCCCTTAGCCCCGACACCGGCGGTCTTGTATCTTGCATCCTGCATCCTGTATCTTGTTGTATCTTCCCCCCAGGAGGTAGTCATGGCCGAGGACGTCCGGGCCTATGCCGAGTCCCAGCGGGCGACCTTTGAGCGATTCCTGCGGGCCCTCGTCGAGGTCCCGACCGTCAGCGCCGACCCCGCCCGGAAGGAGGACATCCGGCGGTGTGCCGAGACGGCCGTCGAGCTCATCCGGTCCCTGGGCGGTCAGGCCAGCATCTGGCCGACGTCGGGGAATCCCATCGTATTCGGCCGGTTCGAGCGGGGACCGGACTATCCGGGCCTGGCCCTTTACAACCACTTGGACGTCCAGCCGGCCGACGAGCCGGAGTGGAGGTCCGACCCCTTCCGGCTTCGGGTCGAGGACGGCCGCTACATCGGCCGGGGGGCGACGGACGACAAGGGTCCGGCCGTGGCGTGCCTACTGGCGGCCAAGTATGCCTATGACCGGGGGCTTCCCCTGAACTTTTACTTCATCTGGGAACTGGAGGAAGAGATCGGGAGTCCGAACTTCGAGGAGGGTCTACGGGCGCATCGGTCGGAAGTCCGGGTCCAGTCCGTCTTCGTCTCGGACAGCATTTGGATCTCTCGGGACCGGCCGTCGGTCGACTACGGCCTGCGGGGCCTTCAGGGGGCGACCCTCTATCTTCGGACGGCCGAGGTCGACGCCCACTCGGGCGTCACCGGCGGGGCGGCGCCGAATCCGATCGCCGAGCTGTGCCGCATCCTGATGGCGTGCTTCGACCCCGTGACCGGTGAGGTCAAGGTCCCGCATTTCTACGATGACGTCGTCCCCCCGACGGACGAGGAGCTGGACAACTTCGTGCAGTCCGGCTTTGACGTCGAGCGCTTCCGGAAGACTTACGGCTTCCGGTGGCTCCGGACGGAGGACCCCCGGGAGCTCCTCAAGCGCATCTGGGCCTGGCCGACCTTCGAGGTCCACGGGGTCGCCGGCGGCTACCAGGGGCCCGGCATCAAGACGGTCATCCCCCACTGGGCCGAGGCAAAGGTCAGCATGCGTCTGGTCCCGAATCAGGTCCCCGAGAAGGTCTTCCAGCTCTTGGCCGACTACGTACGTCAGTTGAACCCCTTCGTGGAGGTCCGGCCCCACGGGTCGCTGGCGCCCTACGTCGGGGAGTTCCGGGGTCCCCATGCGGACGCCCTCCGGCGGGCCGTGCGGCGGGCCTTCGGTGTCGAGCCGGCCTTCATCCGGGAGGGCGGCTCCATCGGGGCCGTCCTGACGATGAAGAAGCTCCTGGACGTGCCCATCCTGATGATGGGCCTGAGCCTGCCCGAGCACGGCTACCACGCCCCCAATGAGTACTTCGACTGGGACCAGGCGCGCCGGGGGATCGAGGTCTTCAACTACTACTTTGAGGAGTTGATCCAGCTGTATCGGTAGGGAGCGGCAGGACGATGGACGGTCAGGCCCGGGGCGGGGGTAGTAGCGACCCGCCGTCACGCCTCGTCCCGGAAGGGCCACGTGTCCGTCCGGAATTGCTCCAGGAAGCGGACGTCGCCCTGCAGGAACAGGCGGATGTCGGGGACCCGGAACATCAGCATGGCCAGGCGTTCGATCCCCAGGCCGAAGGCAAAACCCGAGTAGACCTCGGGGTCGATGCGGACCTCCCGCAAGACGTTGGGATGGACCATCCCGGCCCCCAAGACTTCCAGCCACCCCGACTGCTTGCAGGTCCCACAGCCCCGGCCCTCGCAGAGGAGGCACGACATGTCGACCTCGGCACTCGGCTCGGTGAACGGGAAGTAGCTGGGCCGGAACCGCATCTTACAGGCCGGTCCGAAAAGACGTCGCAGGAAGTAGGCCAACGTGCCCCGCAGGTCAGAGAAACGGACCCCCCGGTCGACGACCAGGCCCTCGATCTGGTGGAAGACGGGGGCATGCGTGGCGTCGGGCTCGTCGTGTCGGTACACCTTCCCGGGGACGATGACCCGAATCGGGGGTCGGTACCGTTGCATCACGCGGATCTGGACAGGGGACGTATGGGTCCGCAGGAGCCATTCGCCGTGAATGTACAGCGTGTCCCACATGTCCCGGGCGGGATGGTCCGGGGGGAAGTTGAGGGCACCGAAGTTGTAATAGTCCGTCTCGACCTCCGGTCCGCTGACGACGGCGTAGCCCATCTCCAGGAAGACGTCCTCGATGGCCTGACGGACCTGATGGACGGGGTGGACGGCGCCGCGCCCGTACGGCGTGCCGGGGAGGGTCCAGTCGACCCGCTCCCGTTCCAGCCGCTCCTCTAAGTGGGCCTCCCGTAGACGCCGCTGACGCTCGGCGATCTCGTGCTCCAGCCAGTCCTTGAGCTCGTTCAGGAGCTGGCCGGCCCGGGGACGGACGTCCGGCGGCAGGTCGGCCATACGTTTGAACTGCTCTCGCAGGAACCCCCGCTGGCGTCCGAAGCAACGGACCCGGATGTCCTGCAGGTCGTCCTCGGAGCGGGCGTCCCGGATCGCGCGGCCGATGTCTTCCCGGAACCGGGCGACGGTGCTTTCAAACTCTTGCCAGTCCATCGGACCGTCATGCGGGGGGACTCGGGGGTGCGAGGGCCGCCCGGGCCTGCTCGACGACGGCGGCAAAGGCCGGCGGGTCGGTCACGGCCAGGTGGGCCAGCATCTTACGGTTCAGGGCGATCCCGGCCTTCCGGAGGGCGCCCATGAACTGGCTGTAAGTCCAACCCAGGGGGCGCACGGCCGCGTTGATGCGGACCTGCCACAGGCGCCGAAGCTGGCGCTTCCGGAGGCGCCGGCCCTCGTACTCGTGGAGCCACTTGCGCATCACGGCGATGCGCATCATGTGATAGGAATTCTTACGCTTTCCCCAGAAGCCCTTCGCCTCCCGGGCCAACTTTTTCCGTTTGTACCGACGCTTCGTACCACGCTTCACACGGGGCATCGCAGAGCCTCATCCCTTCGGCAGTTCGGCGATGGAGTCGGCCATCCCGTCATCCCAAGAGCATCCGGCGCGCTCGACGGGCATCGCCGGGCGCCATCGCCTCGGGATGCCGGAGGCGGCGCTTCCGCTTGGCCGACTTTTTCCGGAGGAGGTGACTCCGCCAGGCCCGGTAGTGCATGACCTTGCCGGTCCGGGTCACCCGAAACCGCTTGGCGGCCGCTCGCTTCGTCTTCGCCTTGGGCACGGCAGTCGCCTCCTATCCGGCAGTCAGGCCATCGGCCATCCGGCAGTCGGCGGGGGATGCGGGCGAGGGCCTCAGGGGTGCCCCCTCGCCATCCCCGCGGGTTACTTCGACCGGGGGCTTAAGACGGCCGTGATGTTCGGGCCTTCCAGCTCAGGCGGCCGCTCGACGTGGGCGACCTCCGCAAAGCTGTCCAGGATCCGATGCATCATCTGGAGCCCGATGTCCTGGTGGGCCCGTTCCCGGCCCTTCATGCGGACTGTGACCTTGACCTTATCGCCGTCGGCCAGGAAGCGCTCGATCTGCCGACGCTTGACCTCGTAGTCGTTTCCGGAGATGCGGACCGTGAACTTGACTTCCTTGATATCGAACTGGCGCTGTTTCCGCCGGGCCTCCCGCTCCTTTTTCTTCCGCTGATAGAGCCACTGGCTGTAGTTCAACAGGCGGCACACCGGCGGCCGGGCCTCCGGGGCGACCTCGACGAGGTCGAGACCCCGTTCCTCCGCGATCGCCAGGGCCTGCTCCAGGGGCACGATGCCGATCTGCTGCCCCTGTTCGTCGACGAGTCGGACTTCCCGGGCCCGAATCTGTTGGTTTACCCGGAAGGTTTGAGACGGCTGTGCCACAAGCTGTATGACCCGTGGGGTTCAGGATGTGGACATCATGTTAGGCGCGGTCGGCCTGTCTGTCAAGCGTCGCACCCATCCGGCCGGCCCCCTTCGGGCAGGGGGCCGGGACGGGTCGTCGCTCAGGGACCTTTTCCCGAGCCTCCCTTTGGGGGACGGAAGACAGAACTCGTCATCGGTCTGTTACCACGACCGCCCAGCCGTGGGCTCGGGTCCAACGGTCCGTCAGCCACGACGCCGAGACCCGCCGGGCGGGCGTGCGTCCGTCATGGATGAAGAAGGCTCGGGCCCAACCGCGGTCGTCGGTCTCTACGCCGACGACGACCACGTAGTGAAAACGACGGTAAGGCCCACGAGACAGATTCAGCAGGAGCAGGACCGGTCGCCCGGACCGGACGGCTTGGGTCAGGGCGGACGGCGTGCCCGGTAACACCTGGTAGGCCACGCCATGCGCTCGTAGGAATCCCTCGACCTCCAGGGGCATGAGGCCCCGGGGGGCCTCGACCGTCTCCAGGGCGGCCCGGGCCGACGCCAAGCCGTAGTAGGTCAGGAGGACTCGCAGGGACGTGACCCCGCAGTCCCGGTCCTGCCGCTGGGCATAAAAGGGGACGTCCAGGACCTGACGGCGAGCCGCCGTCGGCCCACAGCCCGCCATGGCCAGGGCGATGATGAAGAAGCTCCGGATTGCCGACGGGAGACGGTATCCCATCATCGGCCGGGAGTCGGATTCTCCGAACGCTCCCCACGCCCGCCCGGGTCCCCCGTCCCTGGCGTTCCTGGGACCCATCCTCTCCGGAGGCCCCACTGCCGGAGCCGCTGGCGGGCCCGGTCGGCGACGTCGGCCGGCATCTCCAGGGGCGCCGGGTAAAACGGCTTCCACGTGGCGTCCACGCCGATGGGCGTCGAATAGAGGGGTCGGAAGCCGGACCCCTCGGTCGGGGGACACAGCCAGTCCCGGGCCGGGTCAAACCGGGTGAAGACGCCCCACATCAGGAGGGTCGGGTCGTCGAGGGGGACGTCCGGGCTGACGACCCACACCCACAGGAAGGGACGCACCCGGGGGTGGGCCAGGACCCCGGTCAGGAGCCGCCGGACGTCGATGAGGCCGTGGACCTGCAGGATCAGGTGTCCGCCCGGCCATACCCGGGTCGCCCGGACGCCCCAGGGGAGCTCCGACGGCGGGACGGCCTCGGTCGGCCAGGGTCGGGCCCGGAAGACCCGGTCCGTGGCGTTCAGGATGACCTTACTGCCGACGTGCAGGGTCGGCGTCGTGAAGTCCAGCGTGTCCGCCGGGGCCGTCGGCAGGACCGTGAGGTGGCGGGCCGGGTCGAAGCGGTCCCAGAGGGCCGCCAGGACAGACGGCCAGTCGGCCGGGTCGACGTCCGGCGGGACGAGGACCAGGCACTTGGTCAGGGAAAGCTGGCCCTGGCCGAGGAGGCCGAGGCCGACCCGCATGGCCTCCGTCGGGTGCCGCTCCTCGACCGAGACGACCAGAAGGTGATGGAAGCCCGCCTCGGGGTAGGCCCACAGACGCCGCACGGACGGAAAGACGACCCGGACGAGGGGACCGACCATCTCACCGGCGGCGACGCCCATCGACCAGTCCTCCTGGGGGGGCTTGCCGACGACCGTCGAGGGGTAGACGGGCCGCTCCCGGCGCGTGACGGCCCGCACGTGAAAGACCGGAAACGGCCGGGCCTCGGAATAGTGGCCGAAGTGGTCCCCGAAGGGGCCTTCCAGGCGACGCTCGTGGGGCGGGACGACCCCCTCCAGGACGAATTCGGCCCGGGCCGGGACCTTCATCCGGAGCGTCCGGGCCCGCACGAGGGGCACGGGACGGCGACGGACCCAGCCGGACCACAAGAGTTCGTCCATCTCCTCGGGCAGGGGCAGGACGGCGCACAACATCGTCACCGGGTCACAGCCCAGGACGACGGCGACCTCCAGGGGTTCTCCCCGTCGCTCGGCCTCGTAGTAGTGGGCCCGGCCGCCTTTCATGCTCTGCCAATGCATGCCGGTCGTCTTCTCGTCGTACACGTGGAGCCGGTAGATGCCGACGTTCCGGGTCTGGAGGACCGGATGGTGCGTCACGACGAGGCCCATCGTGATGAAGGGGCCCCCGTCGTAGGGCCAGCACGTGATCACGGGGAGGTCCCGGAGGTTCGGCGCCTCCACGACGGCCTGCACGGGCGCCCGCCGGACCGTCCGGGGCAGGGCCCGCCAGAGCCGAAGGCCAAGGCCGAGGAGGTCCCGCACGGTCGAAAGACGCGGGGGCCGACGGACGAGGTCCAGGAGCCCCAAGAATTCCTCGGCGATGGCCGAGGGCGTCCGTCCGAGGGCCCATTCGATGCGCTCCCGGCTCCCAAAGAGGTTGATGACTAAGGGAAAGCGGGACCCCCGGACGTTCTCCAAGAGGAGGGCCGGCCCCTCCTGACGGACGACCTCCTGGGCGATGGCCGAGACCTCTAAGTAGGGGTCGACGGGGTCCCGAATCCGGACCAGATGGCCCCGCCGTTCCAGAAACCTGAGGAAGGCGCCCAGGTCTTCAAAGGGCCACCCAGGAACGCCCTTGCCGGACTTCATCCCGACGGTCCTCCCAAGAGGGCTCCAGGGGCCCCGTATCCGTTCACTCCAGGCAGTCCGCTATGAACTCGGCAAAGGCCATCGAGGCCGTGAAGGCCGGGGACACGGCGTTCAGGACGTGAACGGCCGCCTCGTCCCGGAGGACGACAAAGTCCATGACGAGACGACGCGTCGGCCGATGGACGAGCTGGGCCCGGATGCCGACCCGCTCGGCCCGGACCAGGTCCCCGGCCCGGACGGCCGGGACGAGACGGCGGACCGCCCGGAGAAATCCACCCGGCAAGTGCCGCCGGGCCTCTCGGAGGGCGAAGCGCCGGAAGGTCGGATTCAAGACGGCCAATCTTAGCACGATAGCGAGAATTTTCAACGCCTCGGGCGTCAGGCCGGTCCAGGCCCCGTAGTGGGCCCGCCCCAAGGCCGGGCCCGCCGTGGGACCGACGTGTACGACGTCGTCGACGCCCCGCGTCAGGTGGACCCCCAGGTAGGGGAACCTCAGGTCCGGCACGGGGAAGATGTTTCCCCGGACGAGGTGACTCCGGTCGGGTCGGAGCCGTCGGTACGCCCCCTTCAACGGCAGGAGGGTGTATTCCCGGCCGACCCCGAAGGCGTGGGCGACCCGGTCCGCATAGGCCCCGGCGGCATTGACCAGCCACCCATAGGAGACGGTCCCTGCCGAGGTCCGGACCTGCCGCCGCCCGGCCGGCCCCAGACAGGCCGTACCGTAGCGGATCGCGACCCGCCCCGACCGGGTCAGCTCATCGGCCAGGGCCTGCAGGATCGACCGGGGCTCGACGACGGCCGTGTCGGCCACAAAGAGGGCCGTCCCGTACCGGGTCGAGGCGTACGGTTCGATGGCGGCCAGCTCTCGGGCGTCGACGAACCAGGCCCGGGCGCCGTTGGCGTCGGCCCGCCGCTTGATCTCCTGAAGCGTCGCTAAGTCCGCCGGTCGGGTCGGCACGAGGACCTTCCCCGTCTCCCGTAGGGGCAAGCCGTACTCCCGACAGAAGGCCTTGAGCCGGCGGTTGCCCTCGACGCAGAAGCGGGCCTTCAGGGAGCCGGGCTCGTAGTAAACACCGGCGTGGAGGATGCCGCTGTTCCGACCGCTGGCGTGCCGTCCGACGGCGGCCTCCCGTTCCAGGATCAGGACGCGCCCGACACCCCGGCGGACCAGGGCTCGGGCGACCGTCAGGCCGACGATGCCGGCCCCGACGACGCAAACGTCCCAGACGTCCTGCATAGTGCCCCGTTCCCATCGCTCTTGTAGGCACGGACTGGGGGTCCCAGCGTCGGGGGGTCCAGTCGCGAGCCTTACGGACCCGACACCCAACGCCGTGCACCTAACACCCATCGCGCAGACAGCCCTGGGACCAGCCCCGTCGTTCCAGGAGGGCGTCGAGGCGGCGGAGGACCTCCGCCTTGTCGTTGGCCCACGGCGGGGCGATGAGGTCCTGCGGGGGCGACTCGGCGACCAACCGGTGGAGGACGACGTCCGGCGGCAGGTAGGCGATCAGCTCGGCCAGGAGCTCGACGTAGGCGTCCATGTCCATCAGGGGCCACGGATTCCGAAGGTACTGGACGCCCAGGACCGTCCCCCGGACGATGTGAAGGTTGTGACACTTGACGCCCTCGATGGGCCAGTCGGCGACCGTCCGGACGGTCGTCCGGAGCATGTCGAAGGTCTCCCCGGGCAGGCCCAGCAGGAGGTGGACGCAGACCTTCAGGGGCGTGTCGGCCAGCCGTCGGACCCAAGCCTCGTACAGTCCGGCGGTCTCGGCCCGGTTGACGCGGGCCAGCGTCTCGTCGTGGACGGTCTGGACGCCGAGTTCGAGCCAGACCTCGTGGGTCTTCGTATACGTCTGGAGCAGGTCCACGACGTCGTCGGACAGGCAGTCCGCCCGAGTCCCGATGGCGAGGGCGACGATGCGGTCGTCCAGGAACACGTGGTCGTAGACCCGCTTCAGGACGGGGACCGGGGCGTAGGTGTTCGTGTAAGCCTGAAAGTACAGCATGAACTTGCGGGCGCCGTACCGGCGTTCGGCCCGTTCGATGCCTTGACGGATCTGGTCCCGGAGGGGAATCTTCGGCGAGAAGTTAAACGTGTCGTTGTTGCAGAATGTACACCCCCCGTAAGCGACGCGGCCGTCCCGATTCGGGCAGTTGAACCCGGCGTCGACGGAAATCCGTTGGACCCGCTCGCCGAAGCGTTCCCGAAAGTACTGACTCAGCGTCCGGTATCGCATGGCCCCTACCACGTCAGGCGGAGGCCGAGCTGGAAGCGGCGGTCGGCCAGGCGGGCGCCCTCGGAGATCCGGCGACCCGTCTCGGCGTCGACCTCCCGGTAGGAATTCTGTTCCGTCGTCCAGGTCCCGTAGTTCTTGCGATTCAGGACGTTATCGACCTGCAGGATGGCCAGGAGCCGGGCCGGGCCCCGGCGGAGGAGCGTCTTCTCGACCTTTAGGTCCCACTTCAGGAGGGCCGGCATGCGTTCGGCGTTGAAGAGGCCCTGGCGCTGGAGGCCCGTCGCCGGGTCCATGTCGGGGACGTAGATGCATCCGTCCGGCCCGATGGGCAGGGCCCCCGGCGGAGGGAGACCCAGGAGGTCGTACCGGCAGGTCCACAGGCGCCAGTACCGCCGGGTCGTCGGGTAGCCCGTATTCCACTGGAGGCCCGTATTCACGGCAAGGCCGCCGGCCCACGCCGTCGACCAATCCAGGCTGACCTGGACCTGGTGGCGGACGTCAAAGTTCAGGGGCCGGAAGTCGCCGACCAGCAGGCCCCCGCCCCGGTAGTCGGCCGACGGGAAGGTCCCCTCGGCAACGGCATAGCTATACGAGACCCATCCCCGCAGGGCGCCCTGCGTCTTGAGGAGACTGACCTCGACGCCGTAGGCCCGGCCGCGACCGCCGTTGACCAACGCCGGAGGCCATCGGGCGCCGACGGCCTGACCGGCCGGGTGGGTAAAGCCCCGGCCGTTGAACAACATGTCCCACATCCGACGATAGTAGGGATTGACCCGCAGGGCCCACCCCGGACCCAGGGCCTGGGCGAATTCCATCTCCAGGTGCCAGGCCTTTTCCGGCCTCATGTCCGTCCGGACCGTCCGGCAGGCCGACAGGTCCCCCCGGAGGAGACCCGTCCGGCAGGCCGCCGGGTCCTGCACGTAAGCCCGGGTCCAGATGCTCGTCGGCCCGACGAGCTCGGGAAACAGGCCGCTGAGGACGGCAAAGCTGACGGGCAGGCCCAACGTCTGTTCCCGCAAGAAGGCCGCCGCCGGCGGGACGGGTTGCGCAAAGAGGCCGGCGCTGAGCTTCAGGACCGTCCCCGGGCCGGTCTGCCAGACCAGGCTCGTCCGGGGACTGACAGCCCACCGGGACTCCATGTAAGACCAGTAGTCTACCCGGAGGCCGTACATCCAGCGCAGGCCGGGCCGAAGCGTCCAGAAGTCCTGGACGGCCCACCCGACCTGAAGGCCGCTCCCGGCGTAGTCGACGCCCAGGAGGAGATTCCGGGGCTGGACGAACGCCGGCAAGGGGCATCGCGGGCCGCCGGGACAGCCCAGGACGGCCGTCGCCCAGACGGGCTGGGCGTTCCAGTAGTAGCCGTCCGGGATCTGCAGGTACTGCACGTCCAGGACCGTCTTGACGGCGTGGTCCCTCCACCGGAGGGCCTCCAGGGAGAGACGGGACTGATAGCGCCGGGACTCGTAGAACGTGATCTCCGGCCAGTAGTCCCACAGACGCCCCTGCCTCCCGGCCTGCAGGGCGTTTTCGACGACCTGGTCCCGCGTCAGGTACGCCCGGTCGCCGTCGAACGTCGGGGCCGACCCGTCAAACGTCCGCAGGTAGCCGGCCTGCCAGGACAGGACCGTCTGGGACCCGACTTGGCCGTACCACGTCAGGAGGAACAGGTCGTTCTCGTGGGGTCGGGTCTGCCAGAACAGAGACGGCACGACCCGGCCCTCTTGGGTCGGACCCGAGTGAAACCGGACGGCCCCCCGGGCCCGTTCGTAGACGACCTTCCACCGGCTCCGGGCCGAGGGCTGCCACCGACCGATCAGCCAGAAGTCATAAAAGTCCACGAAGTCGTCGTTGACCTGATACGTCCAGGGCATGGCGTTGCCGCCGTAGTCGGCAAAGGCGACCTTTAGGCCCCATCGTTCGCTGGGATTCCAGCCGACCTCCGTCTGGAGGAGGCGCTGGTCCCGCTGGCGGGACGGCCGGTCGAAGAAGGAAGCGTCCGTCGAGGTGAAGGCCACGTCGCCGTAAAATCCCCGCTCGCCCTCGCCGGCCGAGACGACCGTATTCAAGACGCCGCCGACGGCATTCCCGTACTCGGGCGTCATGCTCCCGGTGATGACCTCGATACTCTCGAGGGCGCCCTTCGCAAAGACGGGCACGCCCGTCGTCATGTGGACGGCGTTCCGGGCGTCCAGGCCCTCGACGCTCAAGGCCGTCGCCCGCTGGGGCGTGCCCCGGATGAAGACATAGTCCAGGACCTCCCCGTTCTGGACGACGCCCGGGATGAGCTTCGCCTGACTGAAGATGTCCGGCGGGATGGCGGCCTTCGACTGCTGACGGGTGATGACGTGGTACGTCGCCGGGTTCGTCGGGTCGATGGGCCGGACCCCGTGGACCTCGACGACCGAGGCCCCGGCCAGGCGGAGCAGACACGTGACCTCCGTCACCGAATCGGCCCGCACGACGACGTCCGTGACCTGGTAGGGCGCAAAGCCTTCCAGGGTACAGGTCACCGTGTACACGCCCGGAGCCACGGCCAGGAGGGCAAACTCGCCGCGCTCGTCGCTGACGGCGACCCACGGCGTATGCTCGACTCGGACCGTCGCCCCCGGCAGGGGCGACCGGTCCGACTCCAGGAGGACCCGCCCCCGGACCTGGCCGACTTCCCCGGCCCAGGCCGTCCAGGCCATCAGGAGGAACACGACCGCTTCGGGCGAGTAGCGAGGGACGAGGGGCAAATGGCGGGAAGCGAATCGCGAACGGTGAATAGCGAATAGGAAATCGCCGGTCGCCCCATGCCGGCATCCGGCCAAACGCCCGGAGTCCATGGACGTCTCCTCGATTCGGGAGTCGGAGGGTCGGAGCCCAGCAGTCCTATTTTAAGTTTAAGAGCCCCGGGAGGGGGATGCGAGCTAGGGGAAATCGGGAGTGCCTTGTTAACAGATCCGTTCGGTTTGCCAGCATGCGGGTCGGCTCGACCTTTCCGACCCCTCGAGAAGGGCGATTTTTCAAGCAGAGGGACGGCGGGACGGGGTCCGAAGGGAAACGGTCGTCGGTGCCGTCACGACGCTACGCCGTCCCGCTCCCGGACCGGTCGGCCGAGACCGGCCAGGACCTTCCGGTGGGCCCGGGGGATGGGAATCCGTCGCAGGTCGGGCCGGGAAAACCACCGCCAGTCCCGGAACATCCCCGTCGAGGCCATGACCCCATCGACGGATGGAAGGTCCCACCCGTCCGGCCACGGGACCCAGACGGGCCGGAGCCGCCAGCGCCGATGGGTGAATACGTGAACGACGGGGGCCAGGGCCCGGAGGACGCCGGCGGCCGCCTGCAGGTCCGACGGCGACCAAAGCGTCAGGACATCGGCCTCGACGTCGCCCGTCCGTTCGGGCCACATCGGGAACAGCCACATGTCCTGCAGGAGGCCCTCCCGCTTGCGCCCGAGGAGCCAGCGGCCCCGATGACTCCACAGGACGACCCACCACCGTTCCTCCATCGGTTCGACCCCCCGTATGGGAGCCGGAAACTGCTCGGGCCGACCCGTCGAGAAGCCCCGGCAGAAGGCCCGGACCGGACAGGTCGGGCACCGGGGCCGCACGGGCGTGCAGACGGTCGCCCCAAGCTCCATCATCGCCTGATTGAACGTGCCGGGGTCGGCCGGGTCGACCAGGGCGTCGGCCCAGGCCTGGAGGTCCCGGGGGACGGGCCGCTCGATGGCCCCGAGTCGGGCGAGCACGCGACGGACGTTGCCGTCCACGACGCCCGTCGGGACGCCGAAGGCGATGCTGGCGACGGCCCGGGCCATGTAGGGACCGACACCCGGCAGGGCGAGCCACTCGGAGACCGTCTGGGGCCATCGGCCGCCCCGGTCCCGGACGACCTGACGGGCCGCCGCATGGAGGTGACGGGCCCGACGGTAGTATCCCAGGCCCTGCCAATAGCGCAGGACCTCCTCGAGCTCAGCGGCCGCCAGGGCCTCGACGTCGGGGAAGCGCTGGACGAACCGCTCATAGTAGGCCCGGACGGCCTCGACCCGCGTCTGCTGGAGCATGGCCTCCGACACCCAGACCCGATAGGGGTCCCGGGACCGCCGCCAGGGGAGGTCCCGGGCGTTTTGCCGGAACCAGGCCCGCAGAGCCTCCCGAAAGGCCTCGACGGGAACGCCCCGGACGTCCCGCATACCCCCTCCCGGGATCGCGCACCCCGGTCGTTTCATGAGTTCCTCATCCCGGCGAGAGGACTCCTGCATTCGGGTCCTCCCCCCAGCGGAGGATGGGAAATGGGGCGCAAGGTAGACCTCGTCGAACGGCGCCTGGTGGAACGGAGCAAGAACTCCAATTCGCCGCAAACACATCCTCAACAGTCTGATGACCGTCTATGTGGCGTGACGTAGCCTATCTTCTGGACATGTCGATTGCGGCGCAAGAGGCCCGGGAGTTCAGCCAGGGAGTCACCCGGGAAGAGTTCCGGGAAAGCTCTTTGCACCAACACGCCATTGCGAAGGCGCTGGAAAATATCGGTGAGGCGGCCCGCAGGGTTTTGGAGGAAACGAAACTGCAGCGCCCTGAGCTTCCATCGGCCCAGGTCATCGCCCTGCGGCATCGCATCGCCCACGATCTCGTGCGAGTCTGGGAAACTGTCCAAAACGAAGTGCCGGCGCTGATGGAGTTGCCGGAGGGCGCCTCACCGTGAAGACCGCCTTGCCGGACCCCGCCCGCGCCTCGCCAGACGGCTCCCTGGACGGGCGAACCGGAGTTTGGGTATGATATCGAGGGTCGCTTTCATCATCTGGATGTCCGGGACGGGGGCCGCCGAGAGGGTGACTGCCAAGGGGATGCCGTAAGATGGCGCTTCGTGCTCGATTTGCCGCGCGCCCAAGGATTCGGCCCGGTCGCTTCGCCTTGTTAGGCGCTCTTAAGGCCTCGATAGACCCCGAGGCCTTCGAGAAGATGCGCGGCACCGTGTCGTTCCCGTTCCAACCGGGAGAGCATCACCGGATTGCCGTGAAGGCGATAGACTTCCGAGGGAACGAAGGGGTGAGGGTCATGCCTCTGGAATAGGAGGCGAAAGGATGAAGACGCTTGAGGAAATGATTCAGGAACTGCCGCCTGAATATCGGAAGGAGGTCGAAGACTTTGTCCAATTTCTCCTGGAGAAACAGGCGCGAAAGCGTAAAGGCCAGTTAAAACTGGATTGGAGGGGTGCCTTGCGGGATCTGAGAGACCAGTATACCTCAGTTCAACTCCAGCACAAAGTTCTCGAATGGTGGGGTGATTGATGTACCTTCTTGATACAAGCATCATCGCGGAACTCCTTCTGGATCAGGAAAGAGCCGATGAGGTAGAGCGATTCTTGCGAAACACGCCGCCAGCAAGCCTCCATCTCTCTGAATTCGCCCTCTATTCTCTGGGCATCGTCCTTCTACGTCGCAAAATGCATGACACGTTCTTGCGGATGGTCGACGATTTGCTGCTAACAGGTGGAATTCAGTTGGCGCGGCTTGGAGTACTGGCGAAAGGGGCTTAACTAATCCTTCCAGATGGGGGATTGTGTCCAGGGGCTCATGGGTGGGACCTCCCCGAGGGGTTGTTAGAATCCTTCCCCAGCTTAGGGGAACCCTGAGCCCTCGTCGATTCTTGCCTGAAAACTGTCCTACGGTCGCCAGGCGGCTCCCTGGACAGGCGAACCGGAGTTTGGGTATGATAATCCGGGCCAAACGAGGGCATGAAAGGACTCGGGGCCGGGCCTATAGGCCCGACCCGAGGGAGCCGAAGGGGTTACGGGCGAATACCTCCCGGAGGGTTACCGCAGAACGTCGAATGCCGAGCAACAGCTGCACCCGCGCCGGAAGGCCTCTTCCAGCGGCGCAGGCCGGCGGAGGTCCGACGGCGAACCCGTCCGTACGAACTGCCGTACCGTGCGGAGTAATCGCGGACTTCCGCCGCCGGTGGGGCATCGTGGAGCTCTCCCTCTTCGGCTCCGTACTGCGAACCTGGTGACCATGTATGGGGCCCGTGGTCTACCTGCTGGACATGCTGGCAGGCGGAAGGGCGCCGGCTGGACGACAGATTTGGCAGAATCCACGGGAGATGCGCCATGACGCTTGAGCAGCTCCTCAAGGAGAAGCGCGAAGACATCCTGCGCGTGTGCGCCAAGCATGGCGCCCGCAACGTCCGAATCTTTGGCTCCGTGGCGCGTGGGGACGCAGACGAGCAGAGCGACATCGACCTCCTCGTCGAGTTCGAGCCGGAGCGAAGCCTACTCGACCACGCGGCCCTGTGGCTCGAGCTGCAAGAACTCCTCGGCCGCAAGGTAGACGTGATCAGCGAGCGCGGCATCAAGCCCCGGATCCGGGAACGCGTCCTACGCGAGGCCGTACCCCTATGAGGGAGCCGAAGGAGCGCTTGAGGGACATCTTGGACGCTATCGCCCGGATTGAGCGGTACGCCGCTCGGGGCCGGACCGCTTTCGAACAGGACGAGCTGATCCAGGTTTGGATACTTTACCGCTTGGCCCAAGAGCCCTACGCCGACCCCGACGAGTACCGGGCGGAGGGCGTCTTCTGGGTCCCGCTGGAGGCCCGCTGGGACCACCTGCGCCAGAACACTGCCAGCCCACCATGCGGCCAGCAGCCCATTTTCCACAACCGGGTAGGTTGGGCTAGAACCTACCTGAAGAAGGCGGGGCTCTTGGAGACACCGCGCCGCGACTGGACTCGCATTACCCCGCCGGCCGGGAGGCACCGGCCTGAGCCGGTCCGTGGGCCACTCGGGGTGTGCCGCCGTCCTTTCATTCCCCATTCGCAATTCGCAATCATGGATACGGCGTCCGGTCCCGTCGGGGGGACGGCCCGATCGAGCGCCGAGACCATACCTCGACCTGCAGGGTCGACTCCCGGACCAAGGAGCCGGCCGTGCCCCGCACCCGGAGGGTATAGGAACCCTCCTCGACCAGGGACCGAATCCGTACCGTCAGCCGACTGACGGTCACTCCGTCGACGAGGGGCGTCACCGGATTCGGGACGAAGTCACACGCCATCCCGGCCGGGAGGTCCCGGCAGTCCAAAGCGACGTCGGCCTGAAAGCCATTCAGCGACCGGACGACGCACCGGCTCGTACCGGGTCGGCCCGGGGAGACGACGACCTGGGCTGGCTGACACTCGATGCTGAAATCAGGCGACGTCGGGCACTGGCGGGCGGTGGCGGCGTCGGTGGCCGCCGTCCCGACGTCGGGGACGGCGGCGACGGCGTCCGTGTCGGCGGCCCCGGCGCCCGTATTCGTGACCCGGACCGTATCACGCCGTAGGACGGCCGACGTATCATGCACTCCGGGACAAGGTCCCCCCACGCCCCCGGCCCCGTCCGTCTGGACGACCCACACGTCCCGATTCAGGTCGTTAAACGACTGCGACATCCCGGCGACGACGAAGCCCCCGCCCGCCGTGGCCTGAACGGCATAGGCCCAGTCGTAGCTGACCCCGCCGTACCGCCTCTGCCATACGACCCCCCCGTCTGACCCCAGCCGCAGGACCCAGAAGTCCCCGAGATACACGGCCCCGAAGGACGTCGTGTAGCCGGCGACGACGAAGCCCCCGTCCGGTAAGGTCTGGACGGCGTAGGCGTAGTCATCGGCCGTATCCCCATAGGTGGCCGTCCACTGGACGTTGCCCGAGCCGTCCAGCCGGAAGACCCAGACGTCGTTCCGGCCGGCCCCAAAGGACTCGGTATAGCCGGCGACGACGAAGCCCCCGTCCGGGGTCACGTCGACCGAGTAAGCCCAGTCCTGCAGGCCGCCCCCGTAGGCCTTCTGCCACAAGACATTCCCCGAGGCGTCCAGCCGCAGGACCCAGGCGTCATAACTACCGGCCCCGAAGGACGTCGTGAATCCGGCGACGACGAAGCCCCCGTCGGACGTCCCCCGGACCGAGTACGCCACGTCACTCCCGCCGCCCCCGTATCGCCTCTGCCACAGGATGTCCCCTTGAGGGCCCAGCCGTAAGACCCAGGCGTCCAATCCCGCCGCCCCAAAGGCCGTCGTCGCCCCGGCGACGACGAAGCCCCCGTCCAGGGTCGGCCGGACATCATAGACCCCACCGGGTCCGTACGCCCTTTGCCACACGAGGCTCCCGTCGGCCTGCAGACGAAAGACCCAGGCCTCCAATTCACCCCGGGCACTCGTGTACCCACCGACGACGAAGCCCCCGTCGGACGTCCCCCGGACCGAGTACGCCACGTCCGAGCCCGCCCCGCCCAAGGCCTCCTGCCATAGGACGTTGCCGTCGGCGTCCAGCCGTAGGACCCAGGCGTCGGTCCCCCCGGCCCCGAAAGACTCCGTATACCCGGCGACGACGAAGCCCCCGTCCGGGGTCGTCTGCACCGAGTAAGCGACCTCGGTTCGGCTTCCGCCGTAGGTCCGGGTCCAGGCCTGGGCCATCGCCAAGCCCCGCCATCCGCACAAGAGGATTCCGCCCAGCAGGACGATCCGCTTCATGACCGGGAATTCGGGAGTTCGGGTAGTCTCCCCATTTCGTGGGGGTGACATCAGGAGCCAGGACCGTCATCCATAGCTCTTCTATCCATCCTTGACCTCGACCCGCAACGTCGGGTAGGCCTATGATACACCAACACGATGGGGGGGAGACTACCGAATTCGGGGATTCGGCAATCCGGACTCATCCCCGACACCGAACCCCGAAGACCGGTCGGCAAAGCCTGAGTGGCCGACGCCGATGTAGGTTCGTGTCGTTTCGGGACACCAAGGGTAGGGGTCCGGCCGGTAGGTCTGTACGAGAAATAGGGGAGGGAGCTTTGGCCGTGGATGGGTCCGAAAGTCGCCCGTCTCTAAGCATCTTCGGACGTCTTCCACAGGGCCTGTGGATTCCAGTCCGGGGGACGGGACGACGCACGGACGAAGCGACGAGGTTCAGAAAAAGCCACGGCCGAGGCTAAAAAGCCCGGGCTTTCCCGCGTCACTGGGTCTCGTCACTCCGTCACTTGCTCGTCAGCCATCCGAGAATGCAGGAGTTCGGGAGGGCCCGAGGTCCATCGGCAGGTCTGACCATTCCCGAATTCCCGAACTCCCGGACCCAACCCCGCATCGCTCCAGCCGGCCTCACCGCTCCGCCGACAGGACCCGCCGACGGAGGAGTTGAAGCTGGACCATCATGGGTTCCAAAAACCACTGGGCCGCCGACGCCCACCGACAGCCCATCGCAATCCGGTGGGCCTCGTCCAAGAGGCGTTCGACCTTATCAAACACGGCGTCCCACGGCAGGAGCTTCCAGTACGTCAGGCGCCGGACGTCTTGCCGGACGTCCTTCCCCGTGACGGATGGCTCGCCATACACGTCCAAGATATCGTCCAGGCATTGGAAGGCCCGGCCGACGGTCGTCCCGAACCGTCGGAGGCTCGCCATCTCCATCGGGCCCGCCCGACTGAGGAGGCCCGCCGTGACCGTGACGAACTCGAACAGCACGGCCGTCTTGTACAGGTGGATCCGGTCGACGGTCGCCTCGTCCCAGGCGGGCGGATGGAGGTCCTGCCATTGGCCCGTGATGAGGCCCGGCCGACCGATGGTCCAGGCCAATTGCTGGATGATCTGGAGAGCCAGCCGTGGCAGGTTCCACGCTGGGAAGCTGGGCGAGGACTTCGTAGGCCAGGTTGACGAGGCTGAAGGCCGTCAGGATAGCGTTGTCCTCACCGAAGGTGAGATGGACGGCCGGATGCCCCCGGCGGAGCTTGGCGTCGTCCATACACGGCAGGTCGTCCAAGATCAGGGACGCCGCGTGGACCATCTCGACGGCGGCCGCCGCCAGGAGGGCGTCCGGCTTCGGGCCCTGCATGGCCTCCGTGAGGCCGACCAACAGGAGGGCCCGGAGCCGCTTGCCGCCGTCGACGGTGGCGTACTCCATGGCGTCCCGGATGGGACGGGGTACGTGGGGCGGTGCCGCCGCCAGGACCTCCCGCAGGACCGTATCGACCTGCTCCCGGAGGTCCCGCAGGGGCGGGGCGTCCCAGCCTTTCCAGTCCATCGCCTTCGCCTCACCGGGCTGTGGGGCAGTTCGATTTTAGGAAAACGACGCCATTCCATCAATGGGACGCCGGCCTGACCGTAGGACAGTTTTCAGCCCAGAATCGACGAGAGTGCATGGTCCCCGGAGGCGGGGAAAAGGCCTCCCCCGACCTCCCCGAGGGTCCCGCCCTTGAGACCCTGGACCCAAAGCCCCCATCTCGCCCGTCCCCGGCCAGGACCCTGAGCCGGGTCCGGGCGGCGGGGGCCGCTTCCGAGTCCCTGGACCCCCTGCCCGGTTGAGCGGATGCCTGGGGCTCCCAACCGCGGGGGGTCACACCATGAAACTGTCCTACGGTTAGGACGCCGGCGGACTGCCGATCCCTTTCGTCCGGTCGGCAGATGGGTCGATCGGTCGGGGATTCATCCTTGCCTCCTTCATTCCCCATCCTGGCCCGGCGCCCGACACCCTGGACCCTAATCTTGCACCCCGCACTTTGCGTCCTATACTTTCTCCCGCCATGTCATCCGGCCCCGAGAGGAAGGCGATGATCCGCAAGAAATATTACGGAAAACGCTGTTGGGTGACCTTCGAGGTCCCGGGCGGCCAGGGCGTGGAACGGGTCGAAGTCGTAGGCGAGTGGAGTGGCTGGCAACCCGAACCGATGAACCCCCGCAAGGACGGCTTCTATAGCCTCACGAAGGTCTTCCGTCCCGGCGAGACCTACCGGTTCCGGTACGTGATCAACGGGACCGAGTGGAGAAACGACGACCAGGCCGACGGCTACGTGCCGAACCCCTTCGGGAGCGAGGACTCGGTCGTCCGGGTCTGACCCGGCGGGTCAGCCGTATCCGCCTTCGTCGGAAGTCCCCCAGGCCGCCCGGTCGACCCACCAGACGAGGTCCCCCTGGAGGGGCCGCACGGCGCTGGCCGGACAGCCCCAGGGGTCCGGCGGGTCGGCCAGGGCCCGCCGGAGGGCCGCCGTTTTCTCCGGACCCGTCACGATGAAGTAGATGCAGGTCGCGTGATGGAGGACCGGCAGGGTCAGCGTCAGCCGGAGGGGCGGGTCGGCCGTCGGTTCCCGGACGGCGACGACCCAACGTTCTCGCTCGGCCAGGGCCGGGGAGCCCGGGAAGAGGGACACCGTGTGGCCGTCGACACCGACGCCCAGGACGACCAGGTCGAAGACGGGCCAAGGTCCTGGGAAATACGCTCGGAGCAGGGCTTCGTAAGCCCGGGCCGCCGTCTCGGGGTCCGGGGCCTCCGTCGGCATGGGATGGACCTGGCCGGGCGGGATGGGCACGTGGTCCAAGAAGACTTCCCGGACCATCCGGTAGGTGTTCCGGGGGTCCTCGAAGGGCACGTAGCGTTCGTCGCCCCAGAAGACGTGGACCCCGGCCCAGGGGACGGCATCCCGGAAGGCCTCGACGAGGCGACGATACGTCCGGTGGGGCGCCCGACCGCCGGAGAGGGCGATGTAGAAGCGGCCCCGCTCGGCGACGGCCGCCCGGATGCGCTCTACGATGGCCTCGGCGACGGCCTGACTCAAGGCGTCGGGGTCCGGATAGACCCGCACGTCGGGTCGACCTGGAGCGTCCGGCATCTCTGCGGCCTCCGGCTTTGGGACGGGCCCACCGTCTTGCCGATGACAAGGAGCCAGGACGACCGGGCCGTCGTCATCGCCTCTTGGAGGTGCATGGATCGCTTGGAGAAAAAGAGGGTGTTTGACTTACGAGGACGATGAAAAGGCAACGGCTTTGGGTGGTGCGCCTGGGGGGATTCGAACCCCCGACCCCGAGATTAGGAATCTCGTGCTCTATCCAACTGAGCTACAGGCGCTCCTGGTAGGGGGGGCCCTAGTCCCAGGCGTCGGGGTGGTGAACCCGGGAGTCGAACCGATAGGGGCCGCCCGCCAGAAGTCGCCGGCCCCGGGCGGTCTGGACTTCCCGGCCCTCAAGAATCCGACAGGGACGCTGGAACGTCGAGGGGAGCCCCCGTATCGGATCGGGAAGATGCGGGTCCATGCCGTCTACCTCCAAAGTCCCGCCTCCTACCCAGAGCCACGACCTACCCGATCCCCCAGGCAGAAGGTCCTGAAACGGCTTCCCGAAAGACCCGCCCAGGACGCTCACTCATCTTCCCGGAAGTGAATGATAGAAAAGGCGGGCGCGATCTGCAAACGCCGGCGACCCTGCAGGTCGTCCAGCTCGACCAGGAACAGAAAGCCGGCGACCCGGCCCCCGGCGGTCTGGACGAGCTCGGCCGCCGCCAGGGCCGTCCCGCCCGTCGCCAAGAGGTCGTCGACGATAAGGACCGGCTCACCGGGCGTGATACCGTCCCGATGGACCTCCAGGGTGGCACTTCCATACTCCAGGGAATAGGTCGTCGTGATCGTTTCGGCGGGCAGTTTCCCCTTCTTTCGGACGACGACGAGGCCGACGCCCTTCCGATAGGCGATGAGGCTCCCGAAGACGTAACCCCGGGCCTCGATGGCCAGGACCTTGCTGAAGTCCAGGTCGGCGACCTGCTCCCACATCAAGTCCACGGCGGCCCGGAAGGCGGGACCGTCTTTCAGGAGGGTCGTGATGTCCCGGAACCGGATACCCGGGACGGGGAAATCGGGCACGGTCCGAATCCGCCGTTTGAGTCCTTCGGGGGTCCAGTCGGGCATGGCGGTGTACCTCGGCGATCGGGGAATTCGACAGTCGGGCGATTCCGTGGCCGACGGCTCCTGAGTATAATCCAACGGTTTGCCGACCACCAATCGACCCCCCATCGGAGGCCGGCATGCAAGACACTTCCCGACGTCTCCTCTTCATCGACCTCCTGAAGGGACTCGGTACACTTTGGATGATTCACCGTCATGTGTTAGACGCCGTCTGGGACCGGGCGTCGCCAGTACCGGCGGGGTATCCGTCGTTCCTCATCGGGATCGCCGCCCCTGTCTTCCTGGCCACGGCCGGGTTCGTCTACACGTGGCTCCTGGAGGCGGCGGTCCAGGGGGGACAGGTCGGGCGACGCATGCGGCGGGCCGTCCTGCGATGCGGTCAGGTCATCGCCCTGGGTTATCTCCTCCAGCTCCCCTACTGGTCGCTCCGCAAGGTCCTGTTCCAGGCAAATGGGGAGGAGTGGAGCCGTCTGCTTCAGACGAACGTGCTTCAATCGATCGGCTACAGCCTGCTTCTGCTGGTCCTGATGTCGCCCCTCTATGGGCGGAATCGGTGGTTGTGGCGGGGTCTCGTCTCGGTCGGGATGGTCCTGTCGGTCGGGACGGCCCCCTGGGTATGGGCCGGGACGGCGGACGCCCCGTGGGGGTATCTACTGAGCGGGGTCCGTCCGAAGCCGGGGTCGCTATTTCCGCTGGTGCCCTATGCCGGGTACCTGTTTTTCGGGGCTCTCCTGGCGGACACCTTTCGGGCCTTCCACCGGCGGGAACGGGAGGCCCCATTCCTGGTCGGGAGCGTCCTCGTGGGGGTGGGGCTCTTCGCGCTCCGGGGGCTCCCCCTCGAGTGGCCGCCGGCCGTGCAGGACGCCGACCCCCGGGTGTTCGCTCATAAGGCGGCCCTGGTGTTGTGGGGGATGGTCTTGTGCCGGTGGGTCGAAAGGGCCGTGCGGGGCCGCTTCGGCCAAGCCGTCTTGAGGGCATGGGCCTTCCTGGGGGAGGAGATTCTCATCATCTACGTATTCCACCTGATGCTCGTTTACGGCAGTCCGCTGAATGACGGCCTCCGCCAGTATGGTGTCGCCCTCCCGTGGACGGCGGCCCTCGGCCTGGGCGTTCTCGTGACGGCCGTCAGCGGGGCCGTCGCCTGGCTGTGGGCGACGGCCCGGGCATTCAGTCGGTGGGTCCCCCGGGCGGTCATCGGCTACGGTCTGCTGACGCTGGTCCTCCGTCCGTGGTAGGGAGAGGCCGTCCGGCGGGCTACCCCCACCCCTACCGCCCGATCGGGTTTTCAGGAAGGTGCATGGCAGGCATGGAGGCCTCCGGCCGTCGCCCCTTAGTCGTGGGGGCGGCCGGGGCCGACCCCACCGAGAGAGGTCGTCATCATGCGGATCGACCGCCATGCACCGAACCGCCTCGGGCCGACCCCGGATTCCGCCTCTTACCGGACCCGGGCCGGCGACACCCTACGGACCATCGCCGAACGGCTGGGTATCCGCCTGGCCGACCTCGTCGCTGTGAACCCCCGCGTCGGGTCGGCGGACGCGCCCCTCCCGGCCGGCTGGGTCATCCGGCTTCCGACCCGGCCAGGCCCCTCGCCGACGTCCTTCCGGGTCGAATATGAAAGAGCTCGTCTCGACGTCTTTCATCGACTCGCCGGGCCGTCCCCCACGGTCCGACCGTCGGCCGCCGACCCCTGGCTGACGGAGCTCGAGAAGACGCTCTCTCAGGAAGCCAGCGCCCTGAAGTTGGTCAAAGCCCTGAAAGACTTCCTGGCCAAGGCCGCAATCGTCCGGGACCCCTCCGACCGGTCATCGCCCGACGTGGCCGTCCGGGTCGGTCGGATGATCTACCAGGCGGCTCAAAAGGCCCGGTCGAAGCAGAACCTCTCAGCCCGGCTCGATGCCCTGACCAAGTTCGTCCAGGGTGTCGATAGCAACTACGAGCACTACCGTGGGCAAGGGTTTCCGGCCGACCTGGCGATGAGCCTGGCCGTCATCATGACCTTCTTCCAGTCCCGGACGAACTCGGTCCTGATGGAACTCTTCAAGGACGCCTATCCCCAGTGCTTCCCGAAACCCGGCCTGAAACTCCAGGTCCTGGACCTGATCAATGCCGCCCTCGGATTCACGGAGAAGATCCTCGGAATCGAGCTACCCCAAAGCTGGAAGGACGCTTTTAAGGTCATGAAGTACTTGCCGACCTCGGCCGTCGCTTCCCTGGTCGGTGACGGCGTGAAGCTGATGGGCGACGTGCTGCTCGCCCTGCAACAGTCCAGCATGGGAGACTTTCGGATGTGGGACCAGATCATCCGAGGCATGCTGAATCAGGACTACGGGCCGGCCTTCCAGGGCTTTGCTTTTCTGGCCGACCTCCTCATCACCGGGGGTCGGAATATCGAGATGGTCCCGATGGACAAAATCCTCTTCGCCGACCTCTTCGACACCGGGCCCGTCTTTCATGCCACGCCCCAACTCGACCGATTCCTGCGCACGCTCCGGCAACCGACCTTCCTATATGGCCTATACCAGACCGGCCAATTGGACCCGGCGGCCGTCGCCGGCCAGTTGTTCACGGACGTCGAGCAGAACGGCACCCGGCTGAACTTCGTCGGACGGCTGGAGGCGGCCCTGAAAGCCGTGGCGGAGGAAGTCCGAACGGGGGGACGGAGCTATGAGGAGTGGGCCATGTTCCGGGAGGTCGTCGGCGGTGTCGTCGCTGAGGTCCTCCGACGGGTCGACCTGCTGGGACCCGTCTGGACGGCCCGGTTCCGCCAAGAGGTCGACCCGGACGCCCTCCGGCGGCTATATCGGCGGCTGAACGACCCGGCGACGGACCAAGAGCTCCGGATGTGGGCCGAATTGCACGGGGTAGCCCTGGGGCTAGCCTTCCCTAAAAGTGACGAGGGGACGCAATGACAAGATGACGGGTCATGGAGGGCTCTTCGCTCGTAAGGCGAGTAGCGAGGGCGAACGGCGAGACGGGGTAAGAGGTCCACCATTCTTGCTATAACACGACTTCGGCGTCGTCGCCGATAAAGAGTCGCAGGGCCGACCGGCCGGAGGACGCCCGCCGGAGGACGGCGTTCCGACCGATGAGGCTGTCTTCCAGACGGGCGACGCCCTCGATGCAGACCCCGTCGAGGAGGACGCAGTGCTCCAGAGACGTCCGTCGGAGGACACAGCCCCGGCCGACGCTCGTGTAGGGCCCGACGAACGATTCCTCGACCAGGGTCCCGGCCCCGATGACGGCAGGCCCGCGGACCTCACTGCGCAGGATGCGAGCGCCCGCCTCGACCGTCACCCGGCCGAGGACCCGGCTGTCGGCATCGACGTAGCCCTCGATGGAGCATTGGACCTGTTCGTCCAAGACGACCCGATTCGCCTCTAAGAGGTCGTCCTTCTTACCTGTGTCCAACCACCACCCCTGGAGGACACGGCTTTGGACCCGGTAGCCCCGGTCGAGCAGGTACTGGATCGCGTCCGTGATCTCCAGTTCCCCGCGCCAGGAGGGCCGGATGGCCTCGACGGCCTCATGGATGCACGGGCCCAGGACGTACACGCCGACGAGCGCCAGCCGACTCGGGGGCGTCGGGGGTTTCTCGACGAGGCGCCGGACCCGGCCGTCGCCGTCGACCTCGGCGACGCCGAACATCCGGGGGTCCGGGACCTCCTTCAGCAGGATGACGGCATCGGCCCGCTCCCGATGGAAGGTCTCGACGGGGTCCCGGATGCCCTGGCCGATGAGGTTGTCGCCCAGATACATGACGAAGGCGTCATCACCCAGGAAGGACCGGGCCACCCGGACGGCGTGGGCCAGGCCCAGGGGCTGTTCCTGTAGGATGAACGTGAAGGGCCGACCCGGAAAGTGCTCGGCCAGAGCGGCCCGGACCTGGTCGCCCGTCTCGGGGGAGATGATGACGCCGATGTCCTCGATGGACGCCTCCAGGACGTGGCGGATGACGTAGTAAAGGACCGGGCGATTCGCCACCGGGGCCAACTGCTTGGCCATCGTGTACGTCAGGGGCCGCAGACGAACGCCCTTCCCGCCGGCCAGGACCAGGGCCTTCATGCCATGCCCTCCCTTCCATCCGGATGGGGGGACCCTTATGATAACGGGGCCGTAGGGGATTTGGCAATTCGAGAGTTCGGTAGGTAGGCCACCAGGGCGGTGGAGACGTGCGATCGACCTGCCCACTGCCTATCTACCGACCGTCCGGACCGGGACCCGGTCCCCGGAGCCGGAGGCCTTCCTCCCGGGAGAAGCCCGATGGTCGCCCGGCGGTACTTCGTCCACGGCGTCGTGCAAGGCGTCGGGTATCGGTACTTCGCCCTGCGGGTCGCCCGACGGATCGGCGTGCGGGGCTACGTCCGGAACCTGCCCGACGGGCGGGTCGAGGTCTATGCAGAGGGGACGCCCGAGCAGTTGGATCAGCTCCGGGCGTACCTGCAAGAGGGTCCTCCGGCGGCCGTCGTCCAGGGGGTCGAAGAGGTCGAGGTCCCGCCCTCGGGCCGGTGGGCCTCCTTTGAAGTCGTATACTGAGCCGGTACCCCGACGCCAAAGGGTATGGCCTACTCCCCGAGAACGACGATGCGGACTCGGTCCGACCGGTACCGGGCGGGGTCCGGGTCCCGGGTGTAGATGCGCGTGCACCCGGCCTGAAGGAGGGACGCCAGGATGCACGCATCCACGGCAGGCATCCCCGTCCCGTGGGCGATCCGGGCTGCCCGGAGGGCGACCGACCCCGTCACGGGCACGACCGTCGTCGCCCGCCGGAGGTCCCGGAGTAAGCCCGGGGCGTCCCGCCACGTCGGGTCCTGCCGCAGGACGGCCCGCCGGAGCTCGAACAGCGTCAGGACCGAGATCACCAGCTCGGCCTCCTCGCGCCAGACCCGTTCCGCCTCCGGGTGCCCCTCCCGGAGGGCGTAGAAGAACCCGGTATCAAGGCCGACCGGCATCGGCCCGCTCCCGCTCGGCCCGGACCGCCTCCCACGTCCCGAGAGGGGCCGCCCGCAGGGCCTCGAGGGCCGCCCGCCTCGCTGTCCGGCGGGCGTCCAGGCCCAGGTACCGCCGCAGGGCCTGCCGGATGACGGCCGAGACCGACGTGCCCGCCGTCCGGGCTCGGGTCCGGACGGCCTCCAGCTCTTCTCGACTCAGGTAAAAACTGACGGCTGGCATGTTCCCAACGCCTCCGCCGACCTTGGCTCATATCGTAGTATGATATAAACATCGGCGTACCCCCGTCCAGGCCGCCGCCGACAGTCCCCCAAGAGCCGCCGCCCGGCGAGCCTAACAGACCGGATGAGGGATCCCCCAGAGCTCCCCCCTGGACCTCCCGTTTTACAAGTCCGATCGAGGCGATCGGCTCATGGACCCACCCATTTGGGACCTGGGGTTGGGGCAGAAATGGGACCAGGTAGAAACAGGGGAAATCCCCATTCGGGAGGGGAATCATGCAGTTAACAGCCGGCGACATCCGACGCTTCATGGACCCGGGGACCTCCCTTGGACCGGGAGGTCCACAAGAAGCGGGGGGTGGATGAGGGCTCGGACAGGGCCGTGACGGCGGTCCCCGACCGCCGATGGCCAGGTCCGGCCCCGAGGCGAGGCCCTCCGGGACCGGGTCCTCGCCGGAAGACGTCGGTTTCGCGATTCGGGCCCCTTCGCCCTCCTGGAACTCGGTCCGTCCCTGGTCGATGCCTGAAGGCCGTTCCGGGAACGCTTCCATCCCGTCAGAAGGCCTCGACTCCCGGAGGCTTCCCCAGGATGTCCCATTTCCTGTCCCGGGACCAGGCCTTCAGGGTTGCAGACCTGACCGAGATGGGGGCGTCGTCTCCGGTCGGACCTCGAGTCGGAATACGTGGCGAGGGGTAATCCACAGGTCGCCGGACACCATTCGGAGGGAGACGGCCAGAATCCGCAACTTATCCGAGATGTACTGACTACGACCCACCCAATGGCAGGACTGTAAGTCGTAAACGTCGAAAAAGCTCAAAAAAGCCAATCTACGGACCCCTGGCTCCTCGGGTAAGCCCGAACGTCGCCCTTCCATGCGGTAGACGATGACGACCCGGTCCCGTCGGTCTCCCGTGATCCTCAAAAAGTTCGGCCGCGGCTCCTCGAGGCGGGCTTGAGCAGGGACAGTCGGGAAAGGCACCCGTAAGTCACACGTTCGAACCCACTGGCGATTCGACCACTCCCAAGCCTGCACCGAATACAGGGATGGGTTTAAGACTTTGGCCTGGGCAATGATGAAACGTTGGATGGCTTTCCAGACCGTCTCTCTCGGCTCCCATTTGGACCGGGGGGCCGGAGGATTCGGCATCTGTCGGAGCCACGCGTTCATCCATTCGGCTTCATCGAGCCCGTTCAGGTCCAAGTCCCATTCGTACCAGCGACCGGCGATGGAGAGCCAGACCCCATAAGTGTCCCACCAGTAAGGCGGGGAAGAAACTGGCCAGGGAACGCCCCAGCGGTCGACCGTCCGGTCTCCGACGGGCAAGACGGAAGAGACGTCCACCGCCCTCTTGTCACTGCACCGAATCCACACTTGCGGAACGGGGCCAGGCGTCCACGGAGACCCTTCATCCGTTCTCTGGAGTACGAGGGAGCTCGCAAAGATGCCCTGACGTGGCACGCAGAAAGCCTGGTAGAAGGGGAATTGGTTCGGCCCCGAGGGTTTCGTCAGTTCATGAACTTGGCTGGACCGGAGGTCGGACGATGCCCAGGCCCACCGACCCGTGTCGTTCATCAGCAGGAATCCATCGGAGCAAGGGCAGACCCACGTCATTCCCTGGAGTTCGACGGGGAGGGAACGGGCGTCCACGACCTCCATGCTTCCCCGGACCATGGCGTGGGCCCGAAGGTCGATCGCCTGTCCCCGCGCCCAGGGCCCCAGAAAGACGAAGACGATTAAGATCAATATTTGAACCATAAAATCCTCCCTGCGTCGGTAAAAAAGGTTTAAGGGTCAACCGTCAAAACAATGCGCCTCAACAAAAAAGTAGTGGATGCAGCCATCGGGTGTGCATTGTACGACGTCACAGTGCTGAGTATAAGGCCTACAGCCCGTCCAATAAATACCGGTGTAAAGGCATTTAGCCGAGCATCTTCGATCCTCAAGGTCGCAAAGACCACAAGGATCATAGCACACGTACTGGGAATAACAGGACCATAGAGTCGGAGCTTGGGGACCTCCCCCGACCGAGAAGACCAACGGGCAGACACCTTTTACGTCCGGTCGCCCAGGACTTACCCAAGCATCAATCCCTTCATGGGAGCCGAGAAGGCCAGGGAAAGCGACCCCAGAAGCAGTCCGAACAAGACACGTCCCACTGCAGAAGGCAACCGACGCCCCATGACGCACCCTCCCGATGGGGTTTCACATAAGTATACTCATCGGGGGGGGAAGTCAACTCCTCTGCCTGCTGGTGACTGTTCCATTTTTGGTGGGCGAATGCCTGGGAAACCTCGTTCGGATGGGGAATCCTGGGGATCTCACCCCTGGACCTCCCGTTTTGCAAGTCCTATCGAGGCGATCGACTCATGGACCCACCAAAAATGGAACAGTCACCCTAAAATCCGGCATTTGACATCCCGTCGGGTCTACCCTAAGATCACATGTCCAGGTCCCCCGATGTAGGAGTCCAGCGATTCGGTGGGCCGGTTCTATCCACGGCCGGCGAGTATAGAAGTCACCCCACGTCGCCCGAGGGGAGGTCAGCCCATGGAGGTCATGAGCATACCCCTCCAGTCGGAATGGCTCGTCTGCGCCGACACGATTAAGGTGACGACGGACCGGAAGATCGGCCTGTACAACCTGACGGACCGCATCACGGCCTTCATCGAAAAGACGGGCCTCCAGGAGGGTATCGTCGTCGTCAGTACGCTTCACACGACGACGGCCGTCTTCATCAACGAGTTTCAGGACGCTCTCTTGCGGGACATCCAGCAGGTCCTGGAAGACCTGGTCCGGGAGGACCAGTTCTACTACCACAACTGTGACGACTACTCCGACTGCGAGCGGAGGAATGCCACGGCCCACCTGCGTTCGCTCCTCTTGGGCCATCAGGTCGTCGTCCCCGTCCATCAGGGCCGGCCCGCCGTCGGGACGTGGCAGAACATCATCCTGGCCGAGCTCGACGGACCCCGGACCCGTTCGATTCACGTCCAGGCGATGGGCATCCCCCGCAACGGTCGTGGGTAATTTTCGGGTTCGGGCCCCGGACCCAAGCACCCAGCACCCCACGCCTGACCTCCGTCCCCGGTTCCCTATCCTCGCGTCGTCCATCGCCAGGCGACGCACCGGACGTGACCCAGCAGGTCTCGCCACTGCCCGGCGCAGTGGCCCCCCAGACGACTCAGCCATCCGATGACGTGTGGGGCCTGCCCGGCCCCGACCTCGACGACGAGAGCCCCGCCCGGCCGTAAGCGACGTTTTGCCTGCCGACCCAGGGTCGTGTATACGTAGGCCGGTCCCCGGGGGTGGAAGAGGGCGGACGGCGGCTCGTGGTCCCGGACCTCGGGCGGGGCCTGGCGCCACTCCCGGCGGGTCATGTACGGCGGATTGGCGATGACGAGGTCCCACAGGGGGCGGGGCGGCGTGGCATCGAGCCAGTGTCCGCACCATAGGTGGACTCGGTCGTGGACGCCGTACCGCTCTGCATTTTGGCGGGCGGCCCAGACGGCCGTCCAAGACACGTCGACGGCCCACACCCGACATCTCGGGTAGACCCGGGCCAGGGCGATCGCCAGGGCCCCCACGCCAGTCCCGACGTCGACGATGGCCCCGGCCCACGCCCGGTCGGGCCATAGGTCCAGGACGGCCTCGACCAGGGTCTCGGTCTCCGGCCGGGGGATGAAGACGCCGGCCGGGACGACCAGGTCGGTCATGTCCCAAAAGCCCCAGGTCCCCAGGACATAGGGGAGGGGACATCCCCCCAGCCACCGTTCCACGGCGGCCCGGAATCGGGCCTCGGCCGGGGGAGGGACCTCCTGGCCCAGGTCGGCCAGGACGGCTTCCGACGAAGTGCGGAGATTGTCGGCCAGCAGGCGCACCAGGAGAAAGAAGGCCTGTTCCGGCGATAGGTCCGGAAACCGCTCCCGGACCCGGCGAAGGGCTTCCTGGATCACCGTGCGGGCTCGCATGGAGGTCCCTGAGAACAGGAGTCGGGCGGCATGGACCGAGTCCCCTGGCCGCTTCCCCAGGGGCGTGGTCGACGAGTGAGGGGGCCATGGACGGAGTACGTATGAACGCGTCTACGAGCTCTCACGGCGGGGCGACCCGCCGGGCCTTCTGGCAGACCCCCTCGGCCTCGGCCCAGGCTTGGGCGTAGCCCGGGTCGTCCGGGGCCATGCAGGCGAGGACCTGAATCCGGGTATCACAGGCCTGGACCCAGGCCTGCCGTCCTTCCGCCGTCGCCGCCTGTTGCCGGAGGGCCTGGACCTGGGAGGGCGTCATCGGGCAGGTCGGCGGGACGGCCGGGATGGGCAGGGCTTCCGGGGACCGGGAAACGTCCGGGACTGGGGGCACTGGCGGGGGTCCTGACGTCTGGAGGACCCGAGCGCCCCCGTACAGTAAGGCACCGCCGATGAGCAAACCCACCAGGCCGGCCGTCACCCGGTGTCGCTTGGGCCCTCGGCCCGGTGACGCCGGGACATGGGGAATCGCCGGCTCGGCCGCCGGGACCTCCGCTACGGGCCACGGTTCCACGCGGGTCATGACGGCTTGCAAGCGGGCGTTCAAGTCCCGCAGGTAATCCACGGCGGGCCCCACGACGGGCGCCCGATTCCACTCGAGCTGTTTCCAGGCCGTCCAGGCGTCCAACAGACGCCCCTGGACCAGGGCCGATTCCATCTCGAACCGCCATCGGGGAAAGGCCGCCGAGGGCTTCTCCCGAAGGAGCGACTCGGCCGGGCTCCGGAGGCCGGAAGACGTCCAAGGCTCGGGGGGCGAGGGGGACAGGGGGCCGGTCTGGAAGCCCTGCACGACGCGAGCCCGACGCTCTTCGACCCAACTTTCCTGGGCCAGGCCCCGGGCGACCCAGGGGTCGAAGCGTTGAAGGACTTCGTGGAACCACAGGGCGGCCTCCTCGTCCCGGTCCCGCAGGGCCCGAAACCGCCACTCCTTGATCTGGTCCTCCATCCGGCGGCGATAGTCGGCATAATACCGCTGGGGATCCCGGAAGAACGCCTGGAGATGGGTCTCGTCGGCTTCAAAGCCGGCCCGTCGGTAGAGGCGATTCAGCGACTGGGCCAGGGCCCCCAGGTCCGGCCGACTCGGGTCTAACAGGCTACGGACCCAGGCGTCGAGCTCGCCGGGGAGCCAAGGGGCCACGGCCTGCAGGGGCATCCGCAGGGTCCATACGGGCTGACCCGACCCGTCCTGGACCCACGGCCATCGGCCGGTCAAGAGGAAATAGGCCGTCACGCCGAGGCTGTATGTGTCCCACAGACGGCCCGCCGGGACGTCGACTTCGACGGCCCCCGAAAGCCCGCCGAGGCCGGCCGCCTCCCAGGGACACGCAAAGGCATAGGCCGACGCATAGGTCGGGGCCACGACCGGTGGGACGACGCGGACTTGCCCCGCCTCGTCCACAAAGATCGTTGCGAGGCCCAGCCGACCGTGGACGGCCTCCCGGCGGCCCCGCTCGTCCATCCGGTGGTAGAACTCCTGAAGTCCCCGGAGGACCCGTTCCAGGACCATGCAGGCGACGGGCCACGGCCACAGGGGGACTTGGGAAAAGAACGGGTCGAGGGCCTGGAGACGTCCCGCCTCAAAGACCACGTAGAGGTCCTTGCCCTCATGAAATCGACCGACCGGCCGGAGGAAGACGGAAGGGGGCAGGCACTCCCAGTGGTCCAAGAGTTCCTCGATGGACCGCCGAAAGGCCTCGTGGAAGTAGTCGAACCGGAGGACCCGCCAGATGCGGACGGGGACGCCCTCCTGGACGTCCATCGCCTCCCCGAGTTCCCCGACGGTCGTCCGTCGGGTCACCCGGACGTCACGGTAGCGCGTCCACGGATTCATGGCGTCCGATCCCGAAAAGGGCCTGGAGGCCTCGGACCTCGTCCCCGTCGATGAGCGTCGCCGGGAGGTCTTGCCACGTCCACCCAAAGACGGTCGCGAAACCGACCCGCAGGGCCTCCCGGAGGTCCGGAAGCGACGGCGGCGCGCCGCACACCTCTCGGAGCGTCGTGAAGGCCCGCCGGAAAAGGCCCGGCCGGAAGACCGCCGCCAGCCGGGGGTCGAAGTCCAGGAGGATCGACCCGTGCTGGAGGACGGCCGAACGACCCCACCGCTGGGCACTCCCGATCAGTTTACGGCCGTCGACCGTGATTTCATAGCGGGCCGTCTCGGCGAAGCAGAAACCGTCGGGCCGGCCGGCCGGCCGAGCCGGGCGGGCGATGTCGACCCGCCGGAGACCCAGCCGACCGAGCGCCTCCTGCAAGGCCTGGCTGATACGCTCGTAAGCCTCCCGGGGCCATGCGACTCCCAACTGCGCCGGCGTGGCGACGACGCTGTACGTGAGCTCGTGATGGTGCAGGACGGCCGCCCCGCCGGTCGGACGTCGGACGACGTCCACGCCGAGGTCCCGGCAGGCGCGCGGGTCCACGACGGCCTCCGCCGCCTGGTGGTAGCCCAGGGACACCGTGGGCCGGGACCACTGAAAGAACCGCACGACCGGCGGCCGGTCCGGCCCGTGGGTCTTCCACAGCCAGAAGTCCAGGGCCATGTTCCAGGCGCCGGTCTGCGGGCCGTCTTGCCGGATGTAAGCCGCCTCCATGGGCATCGCAAAGGGATGGCGGGCCGTCGGGATTCACGGCTTATCCGAACGGCCGCCTTATGACCCGACACCGGACGCCCCCCCGGGCCTTCGTGAAAACGGCCTGACCCGTGAAGCGCACGTCATCCGGCAGTCGGCCTTCCCGGCAGGCCTCCCAGATGGCCCGGGCTAGGTTCCCCGAGGCGACCCGTCGGAGACCGATGTAGGAAGTCGTCAACCGGGGATTGATCTCCATCAACCATGCCTCCCCGCCGGCCAGGACCAGGTCGACGCCGACGTAGCCCCGCAAGCCCGGGACCTGACGGACGGCGGTCTCGGCCACCTCGAAGGCCCGGCCTTTCAGGGGATGCTCCAGGGGCACGACCCCGCCCCGATACGTAAAAGGACACCCGGGGACGACCCGCTGGCCGTTTAGACTCAGGGGCCGGACGCGGCCGTCGTCGGTCACCAGGAGCGAGACGCTGGCGTGATCGCCGGCCACGAAGCGCTGGAGTAGAATGTCCCCCCGGCGGGTCGCTTGGGTCAAGAGTTCCTGGGCGACGGTCAGTTCCTCGGGCGACCCGACCCGGCAGACGCCCTCACAGCCGACGCCGTCGACGGGCTTGACGACGAGGGGGAAACCGAAGCGAGGGGCCTCGACCAGGAGGTCGGCCCGGCGCGTGCGGCGAGTCTCGGGCGTCGGAAGCCCGGCGGCCCGGAAGTGTTCGTGACAGGCTCCCTTGTCGGTAGCGACGGCCACGGCCATCGGCCGCGAGCCTAAAAGGAAGACCCCGGCGGTCTCGACGAGGGCGCTCAGGTAGACCAGGGTCCCGTCGACCTCCGGAGCGATCACGAGGGCGGCCTCGCAGGTCCCCAAGAGGTCGACCAGGACGGCCTCGTACTCGCCTGGGGCCACGTCCACGACGACGTCGGCGCCCCGGGGCCGCCGGGCCAGCCGCCGGTCGTGGGTCGTCACGGTCCGGACGGCCCCCCAGGCCCGAAAGTCGGCCAGGACCGCCTCGAGCATCGCCCGGCCCTCGGCGGCCAAGCCGGCCGGGAGTTCGCCGGGCGGCCAGCCACCGCCGGTGACGAACTCGAACACGAGGACGCGAGGCCTGTCCATGCGAGTCATCCCGGTCCTGGACGTCCGTCAAGGCATCGTCGTCCATGCCGTCCGGGGCGAGCGGGCCGCCTATGGGCCCGTCGTCAGCGTCTTGGCCGAGCGGCCCGACCCCCTCGTCGTCGCCCGGGCCTTTCGGGAGCGTCTCGGGCTTCCGGACCTCTACGTCGCCGACCTGGACGCCCTGCAGGGCGGGACCGTCCAATGGGACGTCCTGGAGCGCCTCGTCCGGGACGGGGCGACCCGGCTCATGGTCGACGCCGGCGTCGCGGACGTCGAGTCGGCCCGGCGTCTGCTCGACATCGGCGTCCATCAGGTCGTCGTCGGGTCCGAGACCCTGGACAGTTCGGAGGCCCTGGCCGCCCTGAGCGTCCTTCCCTCGGCCCGTCGGGTCTTCAGCCTCGACCTATGGGCCGGCCGGGTCCTGACGCGGAATCCCCGATGGGCGGCCGGGCCCCCTTGGGAGGTCCTCGACGAGCTCCTGCGTTCAGGATGGACCAAGGTCCTCGTCCTCGACCTGACCCGGGTCGGCACCCAGGCCGGCCCCGACGCGGCCTTCTTGACCGAGGTCCGCCGCCGGTACCCCAACCTCGCCCTCCTCACGGGCGGCGGCGTCCGACACGTCGAGGACCTCCGCACGCTTCAGGCCTTGGGCGTGGACGGCGTCCTCGTAGCGACCGCCCTCCATCGGGGCACGCTCACGGCCGCCCACCTCCGGGACCTGCAGAGATAGGCCCCCGGGGCCGGGTCCCAGGGAAAACGACCGTTTCAAGACGGCCGGGTCGACCTGGCCCGCCCGGAAGGTGCGCCCGGTGGCGACGTTCGTGACGACGACCTCCGCCGGACTGAAGAGGAGGGGGTCGATGCGGTAGAAGTCGAAGTCTCGGCCCTTTAAGACCTCATAGAGCGGTCGCCCGTAGTCGGGCGAGGCCGACGACGGCAGACGGGGGACAAGGGCCTCCAACTCGGCGTCGTCGGCCCGGACGGTCAGGTACACGCGACCGCCGTACAGGACGGCGTCGTTCGTCCGTCCGATGGCGTGGGCGTCGTCTTCGGCCGGCGGGGGGAGCGGGCAGACGCCCATGCCGTGCAGGACCCGCCGGACGTCAAAACCCAGGACGTGGAGCTTGTGCAAGGCCGTTTCGACCGAACGGGCGGCGACCTGAACACTCCCGGCCACGCTGGCCGTCGGGACGACCAGCAGGACCAAGCGGGACGGGTCGACGCCGGCCCGCCGGGCGATGAAGTCGGCGACGTCGACCGTCGGGAGGCTTCGGGTCTCCAGGCAGAGGACGGCGACGTCCGACGACTCCCGATAGTCGAGGCGCTCATAGAGCGCCGTCTCGGCCCGAACGAGGGCCCGGGCGGGACCGCTTCCCATCGCAAAGTAGTCCCCGTGGCGGACGGCCCATCCGGCGTACTGGGCGGCCAGACACGCCTCGGCGGGGCGGTCCGTCCAGACGGTCACGGCCGGCCAGGCCTCGTCGCCCCAGGTCTGCCACGTGAGGACTACGGCCCCGAGGCCACCCATGCAGGCCTCGGCCAGGCGGCGTCCGGCTTCCAGGCCGCCCGGGACCCGGACCCCGCAGTCGAGGACCTGGGCCCCGTCGGGCAGGGTGTGGACGGCGATCCCCAGGGTCTCGGCCTCGGCGACCATCCGACGGACGCACGCATAAGCCCGCCGATTGAGCGAAAGGTCCGTCATGTCGGCCATCCCGGGACAGGGCATTTAAAAATCCGAGACCTCGGCAGTTCGGGAGTCCAGGTCGTCCCCCCATCGGGGTGGTACAAGCCTACCCCACCTTGGGGGTCGAGGCCCAGGACGGGCAACGCCGGGTCGCCGCCCCGCTCGAAGGCCGCGGCCGCCGGCGGGACCGTCCCGGTGAGGGGTTCCAGGGCTCCGGAGGCCATCGACCCAAAGGAGGGAGGCCGCCCGAACTCCCGAGTTCCCGAACTGCCGGACTCCCGAATTTTCAGACCCACGCTTACTCAGGTCCCGACCCGACCTCGATGCCCGACTGGATCACGGCGTACCAGGCCGGCGCCTCGTGTTTCAGACGGTCCAGCTCCTCCTCCGTGTACACGAACAAGTCTACCCCGACGGGAAATCCGACGGGAAGATACTCGGCCATCCGTTCCCGCCGGGGTTTGTCGGAGGCGGCGACGACGACGCACAGGTCCACGTCACTGCCCGGGCGGGGCTGTCCCGTCACCCAGGAGCCAAACCAAATGACCCGGCGGACCTCGGGATGGGCGGCCCGCAGGCGGGCGACGTAGTCCCGGACGGCCCGGGCGATGCGCTCCCGGTCAGCCGATTTGACGACGACAGAACTCAAGGATGGCCTCCGCGCAGCGGATGGCTTGCTCGGCGTCCCGGCGGGTATAGAAGTCTGTCGGGGCCCCCGTGTCAAAGCTGTTGGGGTACCGAGTCGGGATGTAGTGTTTGTCCAGGGTCCGGGCGCAGTCGACCAGGTCGGACGCCGGCCGGACGTCCGGCGGCAGATTGCCGACCAGGGCGGTCAGCGTATGACCCCAGGCCTCCATCCCGAGTTTTTGGAACAGGGCCTTCAGGGCCTTTTCGGCCGCCTGTTGGGCGGCAAAACAGCTCCATTCGAAGTCGCCGTCGTCCAAAGCGTGACGGGCGTGGCGCAAGTCGGCCTCCGCCTGGCGGAACCAATCCATGTACCGCTGGGCCATGGGCATCCGCTCCGGCAAAGGGATGAGGCGCTTGCGTCAGCCAGGGCCGCGGGACCCGGGGACCGGTCATGATACCGGGAGCAGGTCCCGGAGCCGAATCTGGTACCGGCCCAGGCGGCCCCCGTAGTTGCCGGCCGTGATAAAGCGGGCCCCGTTCTGAGCGGCCGCCTCCAGGCCCCGGCGCATGGCCTCCTCGACGGCCGCCAGGCTCAGACCGTCGACGACGATCTCATACACGCAGTTGAGACCCCGGGGGACTCGCGTGTCCGGGACGACGCTCCGCAGGGTCGGGCAGAAGACCTCGTTGGTCGAGGCCGTCAGGAACTTATACCGTCGGGCACCGACCTTACTGCCGCTTCGGGAGATGCCGCCCGGGAAGGGGAGGATCACGCCGGGGACGGCCCGGATCGCCTGAACGGCCGCCTCGGCGGCCCGGAGGGTCGAGGCGGCGTCCGGTCCCAGGAGGATGAAGTTGCCGCCGCCGACGGCCGGGCGGATGCCGAAGCGTTCCTCGACGAGGAACTCGCCGTCCATGACGGGGACCCGCCAGAAGCGGCGGCCGTCCAGACGCTTGCTGACCTGAAAGCCGTCACCGAAGTAGCGGAGCGGGCCCCCGACGTTGACCGTCCGGTCGCTCTCCAGGCCGTTGTAGCAGGCCGTCGTGGCCGCCGTCAGGACGCACTGGCCGATGCGTTCCACCAAACGCTTCCCCAGGTCCTCCGCCCGGACGGTCAAGAGCAGGACGCTGACGCCCGGACGGCCGTCCGGCGTCTCGTCCGGGGCGAGCTCTCGCTCGATGCCGGCCTCACAACCACAGCCGATGACCGACGTGGCGAATCCCGTCATCGACTGGGCGGCCGTCCGGGCCCAGTCGGGCGTTTCGGCCGTGATGACGACCCGGGCGGCCCACATCTCGAAGGCTTCGGCGAACGTGTCCTCGACTTCGGCCTCATACAACCGCATGGCGGGACCGCTCCTCATCCCGAATCTTGTCACTCCGCCCCTTCACGTCCGACCCAGACCCGACGGCCCTGCAGGTCCGGGGCGACGACCTCGACGGTCACCACCTCCCCCAGGGGTCGGCCGTCGGGACCGGGCCGACGGCGGAGGGCCGCCGCCAGCCGCTCGGCCTGGGCCTCGTCGGCCGCCAGGCCGTAGACCGTCGGGCCCCACGAGCTCTGACCCGCCCCGGCGGCCCCCAGCTCGAGCAGGGCTTCGACGCAGGCGGCCGAGACCGGGCTGGCGTACCGTCCGCCCTGGACGGGTGCGAAGGCATCGCCCACGATCTGCTGGATCTCCGTCACAGCGCGTCCGAAGGCCGTGATGTTCCCCTCCAAGAGAGCCGGCACGAGTTGCATGAGGACGAGGCGGCAGAGTCGCCCGACGGTCCCGGGGTCCATCGAGACCCGTCGGGCGAAGGCTTCTTCCTCGACGTCCCCGTGGATGCCCCGGGAGCCCTGGGGGACCGCCAGCACGAAGCGCCAGGCCGGCGGTAAGGCGTACCGTCCCAGGAGAGGCGCCAGGCCGGTATCGGCCCCGTCCGTGCGGCGGCCGCCCTCCACGACGAGACCCCCATACAGATAAGTCCAGGTCCCGACGCCCGAGCGGCGGCCGCGACCGGCCAGGCGACAGAGCTCGACGGCCGTGAGGTCCCAACCGACCATTCGGGCCAGGGCCTCGACGACGGCCAGGTGGAGCTGGGTCCCGGACCCCAGGCCGACGTGGGCCGGGATGACCTGCCGGACCTCGATGACCGCCCCCGACGGGGTCGGCCGGCCGGCCGCCCGGGCCGCCTCGAAAAACCGCTCGGCGACGGCCCGGACCCGCTCGGCCCAAGGCCCGTGGACCCGGAGGACCGGGGCCGGCCGGACGGCGACCCGGACGACGGGCCGCTCGACGGCGACCCCCAGGCCGCCGAAACGTCGGCCCAGGCCCCCGTCCAAGTCCAGCATCCCCAGATGCAGGCGGGCGGGCGCCTGGACCTCAATCGTCCTCTCCGTCATGGCGGTCGTCCCGATGGCGCCTGGGCGGCGGCCGCCCGGTGCACGTAATCGGTCAAGAGGTCCATCGCCGCGTGCTCCCGCGGCCCGCCCGTCTTATCGACGATGACCCGAAGCCGCCTCCACTCGGCCAAGATGTCGTCCATCGGCAAGAAGCGGACCCGAGTCGCCAGGATGGCCGCCTCGATGACGGCCGCCTGGGCCCGATTGTAGCCGATGAACTCCCGCCGGTGACCGACGTAGACGACCCGGCCGGTCACCCGGGCCCGGGGCTCCCGGGCATCGACGTCCAGGACCTCCAGCTCCCGCCAGGAACAGGCGTCGTCCAAGACGGCACCCCGGACGACGCAGGCCGGACGCCAGGGGAACTCGGGGTCCGAGATGGCGGCCGCCGCAAAGCAATACACGTTGTCCGTCAGGTTGACGACCGCCTGCCGCGTGGCGACCACGTTTTGGAAGGTCTTCGTGTCCTGGTAGGGCTTCAGGACGATGACCTCGTCGCCCCACTCGACGCCCATCGGGGCGAAATTGACCTGCCCGTTTTCGTCGCATGTCGTCACGATGGTCTCGACGATGAACGGCATGGCCGAGTCCCTTGCGAGCCGGCGACGGCGGACCCGGCATTACCGTACAGGATGCAAGATGCAGGATGCAAGATACGGGATGCGGCATCCAGAATGCAAGACCTACGACGAGATTGGGGTGCCCCCTCAGGATCCACCCGGAGCTTTTCCCTCCCTGTCCGGCCTATCCCGTCACTCCGCCTCGACCCACTGGAGGATCTCGCCCTTGCCGGGGACGGCCGTATCGCCGGTGTAGCGCTGATACAGGCCGTCCAGGGCTTCCGGGGGGACCCGAAATCCCTGACCCCGCAGGTAGCGTAGGTACAAGCGCAAAAAGGTCGGTCGGTACGTGCAGGCGTAGAGAAAGGTCGGCAGGAGCGCCACGGGCCGGAAGGCGACGATCGTGCCCCGCCCCATCCAGGCGCCGGCCCGAAGGCCGACGGGGCCGAATACGAAGATCGTCCCGCCCCGCATGTGGAGACCGGCGAAGTCCCCGACGGACCCGCCGACGGCGATGAGGCCCCGGCGGAGCCGCAGGCCGACCTCCGGACCGGCCGAACCCTCGACGAGGATCGTCCCGCCCTGCATCCCGACGGGGCTCCCCCGGTACGCCGCCCCGACCTGGCCACCGGCGTTCCCGTGGACGTGGATCCGGCCCCCGGTCATCTCGGCGCCCACCCAGTCGGCGGCGTTTCCGAAGACCTCGATGGTCCCGCCCTGCAGGAAGGCGCCCAGGTGCATCCCTACGTCCCCGTGGATGACGATGCGCCCCCGCGTCATGCCCCGACCGACCCAGCGGACCTTCCGGAGGTCGCCCCGGAGATGGACCTCTTCCCCGTCGCCGTCGACCTCGACCTCGAAGAAGTCCCCCAGACGTCGGGTCCGCTTCCCCAAAAAGACCGGTAGGGCCTGGATCTCTTCCCGAGACTTGCCGGCCAGGACGTCCGGGCAGAGGACCTCGGCCTCCAGGGGGACGTGGGGCGTCTCCCGAAGCGTCAGGGTGATGACTCCGGCCATCGCTCTCGGCACGTAAAGAGGCAATCCGGCAGTCCGGGAGCTCGGGAATCCGGGAGGCGGGGACCCGGATCGACCCGACCCCCGAACTCCCAGACTGCCGAACTCCCGAGTTCCCGAATCGCCGAACTCCCGAACCGCCCTACCCCCTACACGGACGGACCTCGACCGGGTGGATGCGCTCCAGCTCGACGGGGTAGTTCGCAAAGGACACCGTGTAGTAGTGCTCAAAGAGGGGCCGGAGGAAGGCCTCGATGGCCTCATCATAGGCGGGTCGCACGATGAACTCCCGTCCCGGGACGGTCTGTCGGATTTCGCCGTCCTCGACGACGATTTCGCCGCCCTTGATGACGTACCGGGGCCGGGCGAACATCCGGGCCGGGTCCGGGTCCTCGTCGTAGATGACGATGTCGGCGTCGGCCCCGACGCCCAGGTGACCCTTGTGGGAGAGGCCCAGGGCCCGAGCCGGGCCGGCTGACGTGACGATGACGATTTCGGATAGCGTGTATGCCCGGTCGATGTCCGGCAGGGCCGTCCGCTTCAGGACCTTCGGCGGCAGGGCCTTCAGACGCTCCCGGCGATAGTCGGCGTCCATCAGGAGGCGAATGATTTCCGGATACCGCCAGAAGGCGCCGCCGTTGGGATGGTCGGTCGTCAAGAAGATCCGCCAGGGGTCCCGGACGAGCAGGAGGAGTTCGAGGCCCACGGCCCACTGGACGGCGTTGACGAGGCTCCGTTCCCGGTAGACGTAAGGGACGATGCCGCACCCCGTCTCGTTCTCGACGTCCAGGTTGCCCCACTTCCGGCCCGTCAGTCGATACAGGAGGTACTGCCAGGGCCCGTCGGCCGTGACCGTGACGGTGTCGCCGAAGAGGACGACCCCGGCGTCGGCCGTCAGGTTCGGGTGGTCGTTCAGGTATTCGGCGATGCGCGGGGCCTCGGACCGGAACGTCGACCAGTCGTCGCCCCCGTATGCGTGGAACTGCAGGTGGGCCAGGTGGGTCCGACGGCCCTCGAGGAGTTTCATCGTCTCGAGGGTCGTGACGAAGTTCCCCGGCAGGCCGAGCTGATTGCAATGGAGGTGAAGGGGGTGGGGCAGGCCGAGGTCCTCGGCGATCTGGGCCAGGGCCGTGATGACCCGGGCCGGCGTCACCCGGTGGTAGCCGGGGACGGGCTCGAAGAGGCCCTTGACGTTTTGACCCCACTTCCAGGCGGCGACCCCGCCGGGGTTGACGGCCTTAAGGCCGTAGGCCTTGGCGGCCCAGAGGAGCCAGGCGACCACGTGACGGGCCCGCTCGTAGTCCTCCGCCTCCAGGAGGTCCAGGACGATCTCGTTATTCCCCATGAGGAGGTAACAGCCCTTGTCCACGATGGGGGTGTCGTGGAGCTCCTCGTGGGTGTGCTTGGCCGTCAGGACGGGGACGGCGGCCTCGATGATCGTCGTCCAGCCCATCGAGGCGTACATGTAACCCGTGGCGAAGGTCGAGGGCGCCGCCCCGCCGATGCCGGCCCGCCGGGCCGGCGTCCGGGTCAGGGCCGCGGCCCGCCGGTGGTCCTCGGGAATCATCTCCCGAGCGAAGTTGATGGCCGCTCCGGCGATGTGGGTGTGGATGTCGACCCCGCCGGGTAGGACGACCATCCCCGTGGCGTCGATGACCCGCCCGGCCGGGACGTCGTCGACGATCCGGCCGTCGGCGACGCAGACGTCCCGCACGACCCCGTCCCAGCCGTGAACGGGGTCATAAACCTTACCGCCCCGGATGCGAAGCATCGTCTGTCCCATGGCGTGTTTGCAGGTCCCTGACGGGCGGAATGGTCCGCCGTCCCGAGCGGGTCGGCCTGGGTCCGGGAGAATGCAGATTTTTCAAGCACTGGGACGGCGTGACGAAGGCGGCGCATGGCTCCCGGAGCTGGGACCGACGAACCGACATGAGCCGGGAATCACGCCGTCCCGAGACCGAACGGTCCCCCGTCGCCCGTCCGGGCCGCCAGGGCCTGACAGATGCGGCGGAGGACCTCCTCGTCGGTCGGATAGGGCGACCGTAGGGCCGGCCGCAGGGGGATCGGGACCTCGTCCATGCGGTAGACGGTCCCACCGGCGCTGATGCCCGTCGCCGCCGTCAGGATCCCGACCCGGGCGATCCGCATCGTCGTGCTGACCTTCGGGTCCAGGACGATCGTCGGGACCCGCTTCAGGTGCTCGATGGCCGGCTGGGGCATCGTCGCCGCCGGGTCGGCCCCGACGACCAGGACGGCGTCGACGTCGCCCCGGACGAGGAGGTCGATGGTCGAGAACTCCCCCGGATTGTAGCGGGGATAGCCCCGGCTGAAGCAGATGCCGAAGGGATAGCCCGTCGTCCAGCGGAGGACCGTATCGGCGCCCGTCACGTTCCCGTGACCCCGCATCGGCATGGCGACGAACTTCGTGAAGGCGTTCAGCTCGGCCGCCAGCGTCAGGACGGCCGAGGAGTTCATGTACTTCCCCCGCGTCATCGTCAGGCCCATCCCGAAGAAGATCACGCCGAACCGGGCCCGCTTCATCCGCTCGGCCAAGTCCCGGAGTTGGTCGAGGGTCAGGCCCGTCTGGGCGACCCGGTCCGGGTCGACGGGCTGGTCCTTGAGGATCGCCCGTAGGGCCGTCAGGACCTCGAAGTCCCGGCCGGGCCGAATCTGCAAGAAGATGTCGGCGGCCCGAGCGCTGGGCGTCTCCCGGATGTCGACGAGGACCATCGTACGGTCCTTCCGCCCGTTGGGGGTAAACTTCCCCTTGGGCGTCAGCGTGTACTTCGTGAAGTGCCGGGGATGGCACTCGGCCGGGTTCGCGCCCCAGTAAATGACCAAGTCGGCCCGATTCTTGACCTCTCCCAACGTGCACGCCGGTTTGCCGCCCACCTGGACGGCTATCTCCGTCGGGCCGTGTCAGAGGGACGTATGGCTGTCGACGATACCGCCGGCCAGCTCGGCCAGAAACACGGCCTCCCGCTGGGCCTCCGAGGTGACGTTGCTGAGGCCGTAAATCAACGGCAGGTCGGCCCGGTCCAGGATCTCGGCCGCCCGTTCGACGGCGGCGTCCAGGGACGCCGGCCGACCGTCGATCAGGGCGTCCGGATACAGCCGCTCGGCCGTATGGTGGAGGAACCAGGCCTCCCCGAGGCTACAGGCATTCTTGGCCTTGACGATGCGGTCCCCCTCGGCATGGAGCTCGATGTCGTCGCACACACAGCCGCAGAAGGTACACGTCGCGTTCTTGACGACGGTCACGGCCATCCGTAACCTCCGGCCTTACCGTTCCTGTGGACCGTCCGGACCGGACGGGACCCGGAACGTTCAGCCCAGGACTCCGCCCCGCCAGCTCCCCCGGACCCGACGGGGCATGTAAGCACCCTCGTAGAGCATATCCCAGGCCGGCGGAGACGGCGCCTCGCCCTCCGGCGACGGAGGCAGTTCTGAGGCCGCCCCGCCCGGGTCAGGCCATTCCAAGACAGCCTGGGCTTCCTTTTTCGAGTCCATCGGCGTCCTCGCAGGACTCTCGGCGGGTGTCGAGCGCTGGGGCCGATCCAGGGGGTCGTCAGGCTGTGGAAAGCTCTATCCGAGGGTAGACACGCATCGACAAGTGCGGGAAGACGAGGACCTCACCGCCGGCCAAGACACCCGTCCCGCCCCGGCGGTGCCCGACGACCGAATGGCCCAAGCGCTTCTGCCTATAGGATAGTCGAAGCCCCCTTCTTTTTCAAATTCAGGGGGTCCCTTCCGGGACACCCGACGCCGGGTCGACGACTTCGACCTCGACCTCCCAGCCCTTGGACGTAGGCATCCCCGTCCCGTCCGTGTCCCCGCCCATCAGACGACAGGTCGGGGGGCCGTAGGGGACGAAGACGATACCGGGCGGGACCTTGCCCGCCTGGCACCGAAAGACGGCCTCCCCGTACTCGGTCCGGACCCGGACGGTCCCGCCGGGCGAGACCCCGAGGGCCTTCATGTCCTCAGGATGCATCGTCAGGGTCGTCACGATCTCTTCGTAATCCGCCGTGTCCTTCCCGACGTTGATCTGCCGTCCCTGCTTGGCCGTACGGCCGGCGATCATGATGAACCGTCGTTCCGTCATAGCGCCTCCGCCGAAGGGGCCTGCATGAGGAGTGCACGTCGATGCCCCACTCCCTGCGTGGGTCTCGGAGTGTATCTCGACCGGGTCCCCGTCGTCAACGCCCTGGGGCGGCGGTCCCCCGGCGGCGCTGAACCCGGGGGTTTCATGGGAGGGCGATGGATGGATCCCCCTCGCAGAGACGCCGGGAGGCATAGTCTCCGGGGCCGGCAGTCAACCTCCGGACAAGGCTCGGACGGCGTCCAGGAGGGGGCCGACGACGGCCCGGACGGCCTCGACAGAACGGTCGGGCCGGTCGAGGACGGCTTGGACGACGGCACTCCCGACGATGACGCCGTCGCACAGGTCGGCGACGGCCCAGACGTGTTCGGGCTTCGAGATGCCAAAGCCGACGTAGACGGGCACGGGGCTGACCGCCCGGAGCCGTTCGAGGAATGACCGTAGGAGGGGGTCTAACTCGGGGCGCACGCCCGTCACGCCCAGGGTCGAGACGGCATACACAAAACCCCGGGACCGCCGGGCGACGGCCGCCAGACGGTCATCCGATAGGTTGTTCGACGCCAGGAGGACCAAGTCCAACCCCCGAGCCTCCAGCAAGGCGGCGACGGGTCCGGCTTCTTCCAGGGGCAGGTCCGGGACGATCCAGCCCGTCAGGCCGGCCTCGGCCGAAGCGGCGGCCGCCCGCTCGAGGCCCATGCGGTGGAGGGGATTCAGATAGGTCATCAGGTAGAACCGCCGGTCGGGCCACCGGCGACGGAGCCCGCCGATGTCCTCGAAAAACCGAGTCAGCCGGGGTCGATGCCGGAGGGCCCAGGCGACGGCCCGCTGGATCGTCGGCCCGTCGGCGATGGGGTCCGAAAAGGGGTAGCCGACCTCGACGGTCCGAACGCCCATCTCCAGGAGGGCCTCCAGGACGGCCAACGACGTCGGCCCGTCGGGAAACGCATAGGGGTAGTAGACGACGAGCTGAAAGTTTCGGGGGGTCACCATTCTCGGACTCACGCCTCAGGGGATTTCGTCCCGGACCGTCCCAGAGCCACAAGCGTCCGAGCCGCCGTCCGTCCCGACCTCCCGCAGGACGGTATCGAGGTCCTTGTCGCCCCGCCCCGAGAGGTTCACGACGACGCAGGCGTACCGCCGCCGGACCTCCGGGTGGGCCGCCAGGAAACCGATGGCGTGAGCCGGCTCGAGGGCCGGCAGGATGCCCTCCAGGCGAGCCAAGAGCCGAAAGCCCTCGAGGGCCTCCTCATCGGTACAGGCTTCATAGCGCACGCGACCCGTCCGGGCCAGGTACGCATGCTCGGGCCCGACGCCCGGATAGTCGAGGCCCGCCGAGATCGAATGGGTCGGCAAGACTTGGCCGTCCTCGTCCTGGAGGAAGAGGCTCCGCGCCCCGTGGACGACGCCCTCGGTCCCCCGCAGGATGCTCGCCGCATGTCGACCCGTCTCGAGACCCCGGCCGCCCGCCTCGACGCCGATGAGGTCGACGGGGTCGTCCAAGAACGGATAAAACAGGCCGATGGCGTTGGACCCGCCGCCGACGCAGGCGACCAGCAGGTCCGGGAGCCGCCCCTCGGCCAGCAGGACCTGCTGACGGACCTCCCGGCCGAGGACGCTCTGGAAGTCCCGGACGATCTTCGGAAACGGATGGGGCCCGACGACGGAGCCCAAGAGGTAATGGGTCGTCCGGACGGAAGCGACCCAGTCCCGGAGGGCCTCGTTGATGGCGTCTTTCAGGGTCTGGGTCCCGGACTCGACGATGCGGACCTCGGCGCCCATGAGCTTCATGCGGAACACGTTGAGCCGCTGGCGTTCGGCGTCGACGGCCCCCATGTAAATGCAACACTCGAAGCCCATCCGGGCCGCCACGGCGGCCGTGGCGACGCCGTGCTGGCCGGCGCCCGTCTCGGCGATGATCCGGGTCTTACCCATGTACCGGGCCAGGAGGACCTGGCCCAGGGTGTTGTTGATCTTATGGGCTCCCGTATGGAGGAGGTCCTCCCGCTTCAGGTAGATGCGGGTCCCCAGGTGCCGGCTCAGGCGTTCCGCATAGTACAGGGGCGTCGGACGCCCGGCGTAGGTCGTCAGGAGCTCCTGAAGTTCCCGCTGGAAGTCGGGGTCCGTCCGACATCGTTCGTAGGCGGCCTCCAGCTCCTCCAGGGCGGGGACCAGGATCTCCGGGACGAACCGCCCGCCGAAGGGACCGAAGTACCCGTCCGCCGTCGGGAGTTCCGGATGCATGGACGTGCCTCAAGGGCCGGACGATGGGAGGGTCCGGCAGTCGGCCGGCCGGGACTTCTGCCGACGACCCCGTCAGTCCTACGGCCTCACGGCCCGACCGCCCGACTGCCCTTCATGATACGCCCCGTCTCCCCAGGAGGCCAATCCCCGGGCCAGCGGTCTACCTCCAGCGCCGGACCCTGGGAGCCTTGGGTCGGGACGCCCGGATAGGGACACTCCTGACCCGTCAGGAAGCGACGCAGGTCGAGCGACGGCAGGTCGAGACCCAGCCGTAGACGCAAAAACCGGACCAATTCCTCGGCGATGACGGCGTGGCCGATGGGCGACGGATGGTAGGGGTCGTGGCCATAGAATCCCCCGAGGGGGTAGCTGAAATCGACCCGGATGCCCCCGAGGCGGTAGCCCTGGACCCGGATGCGGTCGTACAGGGCGTAGAGGTCGAACACGAGGACGTCGTCGGGGCGCTCGGCGGCGATGCGCCGGAGGGCCTCGTTGTAGCCCCGGACGTGGGCATGGATGAGGGCCTGCTCGTCGGGGTCGAGGACGGTAAAGTGCGGGAGGCCCTGACCGTTGCCGCCGTAGGCGGCGGGGATGCCGTAACCGGCTTGCAGGTAGGGAATCGCCTGCTCCATCACACAGGTCGAGGGGTCCAGGGGTCGACCGTCGGGTCCGATCAGGGGGACGAGCCGACCCCGCGGGTCTCGGGCGGGCTGGCCCGTGCGGGGGTCCAAGACGTAAGGCGGAATCAGATGGCAACGGGGCGTCCACGTCGGGTCGGGGACCGTCATCAAGACGAACCGGGTCCCCGGCCGATAGACCCGATTCATGAAGACCCGCAGGTACGCCTCGTAGACCCCGACGGGCGTCGGCGTCAGGCCCGGGACGACGCCGCCCAGGGCCAGGGGCAGGCCGGCGTCGTTGGTCCCGACCCAGACGGTCACGAGCCGGGCCGGGGCCCGCTGAAGCTGGTCGGCCACCGAGCCGGCCCCGCGGAGGACCCACACGGACGGGGGAAACGAGGGGTCTTCTCCCCGGAGTAAGTCCCGGGCGGCCATCCCCGGAATCGCCAAGTTATTGAGGGGGGGCGGCACCTCCGGGTTGACGAGGGTGCCCATGCCGGGGTACCCGACCCACCGGGGGTAGGGAATCCACGTCCATAGGCCGCTGTAGCCGGGCCAGCCCGGAAAGGAGACCCGGGGCATCGTGAATTCGGTAAAGGGCTGGAGTCCGGCCTGCCGGGCGATCAGGGCCGGATAGGCACAGGCCGAGAAGCGGTCCATCCACGTCCCGTGCATCCAGCCGGCCGTGATGCTGTCCCCGACGGCATACGTGTGGGCCAGTAAGGCCCGCACGTCAGGTCCGACGGTCCGGGCCGACCCGACCGCCGCAAGGACCGATATCCATCCGACCGCCGCCGTCCACCTCATAGGGGTCTATCCCATGGACCCGGGAACGGCTTAGCGCCGCACCAGCCGCCAGGCCCCGGGCAGGAGGGTCGCCGCCACACAGACCTTCAGGAGGTCCCCCGGGACGAAGGGCCCCAGGCCCATCGAGAGGACGTGAGCAGGCCCCACGAACCGGGCGAGCCAGGGAAGGCCAAAGACGTAGATGACCCCGTTGCCGACGGCCATCGCCAGGGCGGCCGTCGGGAGCCGTCGGTCCCAGCCCCGTTCGGCCAGCCAACCGACGACGAAGGCCGCAGGGACGAAGCCGACGAGGTAGCCCCCCGTCGGGCCCAGCAGACGGCCGATACCCGACGTCCCGCCGGCAAAGACGGGCAGGCCCGCCAGGCCCTCCGTCAGGTAGGCCACCATGCTGAGGGCCCCCCGTCGGGCCCCCAGGGCGGCCCCGACGAGCAGGACGGCCAGGGTCTGGCCCGTGATGGGGACCGGCGTGAAGGGGAGCGGGACGACCACCTGGGCCATCAAGGCCGTGAAGAGGCTCCCGCTAAGGACCAGGAAGACTTCGATGCCGACCCGCCGGGCGGCGTCTTCCCGACGGTCCAGTCCGGACGTCCACGCTTCGGCGAGGACCATGGGCCACCTCTTAGGATTCATTAATATTAATTAAAACTATTGTATCAGACAGGGGTGTTCGGCGGGGAGCGACCCGGGGCCCCGGCCTCCCGGTTCCTGTCTCCATATGCCCCGGCCCGACCCCGACATCCTACATCTTGCATCCTGCATCCTGCATCTTGCATCATCTACCCCGGCATTTCCGGTCGGGGTCATGCGGATTCCCTTCCTGGACCTCACGGCGCAGTACCGGACGATCCGACCCGAGATTCGGGCCGCCCTGGACCGGGTCCTGGACCGGGGCCGCTTCATCCTGGGACCCGAGGTCGCGGCCTTCGAAGCCGAATTTGCGGCCTACCTGGGCGTGCCCTATGCCGTCGGCGTCGCTTCGGGTACCGACGGCCTCACCCTGGCCCTCCAGGCCCTCGGGGTCGGTCCGGACGACGAGGTCATCACGGTGTCCCATACGGCCGTGGCGACGGTCGTCGGCATCGAGCGAGCCGGCGCCCGACCCGTCCTCGTCGACGTCGACCCGGCGACGTGGACGATCGACCCGGCGGCCGTCCGGTCGGCCATAACCGATCGTACCCGGGCCGTCGTCGTCGTGCACCTCTATGGGAATCCCGCCGACCTGGACGCCGTCGCAGGGGTCTGTCAGGCCCACGGTCTGTATCTGGTCGAGGACGCCTGCCAGGCTCACGGGGCCCGCTACCGCCGACGGCGGGTCGGGACCCTCGGCCATGTGGGCGTATTCAGCTTCTACCCGACCAAGAACCTGGGCGGCTATGGGGACGGCGGCATCGTCGTGACGGCCGACCCGACCGTCGCCGAGCGCCTGCGCCGCTTGCGGGAGTACGGGTGGCGCGAGCGGTTCGTCTCCGAGCAGGCCGGGATGAATTCCCGGCTCGACGAAATCCAGGCCGCCTGCCTGCGGGTCAAGCTCCCCCGTTTGGACGAGTGGAACGAACGCCGACGGGCGCTGGCCCGGCTGTACCGGGCGTGCCTGCAGGACGTCCCCGTCCGGTTTCAGGCAGTCCTGCCCGGGGCCGAGCCCGTGTACCACCTCCTCGTGATTCGGGCCCCGGACCGGGACGGCCTTCGGGCGTTCCTCGCCGAACACGGCGTGGACACGCTGATCCACTACCCTCAAGCCGTCCATCAACAGCCGGCCTACCGGCACTTACGGCGGTCCGACCTCCCCGTCACGGAATGCGTCGTCCGGGAGGTCCTCTCCCTGCCGATGTATCCCGAGCTGTCCGAGGCGGCCGTCGAGTACGTGGCCGACCGCATCCGGGCCTTCTACCGGAGGTGACCGACGGCCTCTCGGTAGGGCGGCGGCGTCGCCGGCCGACAGAAGACGACGATGGGCGGCGAGACGAACTCAGGCTCCGGATTCAGGGGGAGCCACTCCAGGACTTTCTTCCACGAATAAGGCCGAAGCATCAACTCCAGCGACGGCCGCACCCACGGATGGCGGTAAAACACCCGGCACAGCCGGTAGGGGTGGGGGTCTCGGAATAGACGGGCCAGGGCGGACGCCTCCTCGGGCGACCGGACCATTCCGATAAAAAACCGGGCGAAGCTGGCTTGGCTGAGGACGACGTAGGTCGGCCCGTCGACCCGGTGCCAGAGGTCGTTCAGGGGATGAAACGTGTCGTACATCTCGAGGACGAAGTCCGGCCGGAACTTCGGAAGATACGACTTTAAGTGAAAGGCGGCCACTCGAGTCCCCGGGGGCAGGCGATTCAACCAAGCCGTCGCTTGGGCCCGGGTGTCGTGGAGAAACATCCAGTCCGTCATGACGGCGAAGCCCAGCGTATACAGGACCGTCGCCCCGACCCCGGCCCGGAGCCATCGCCGACCCCGCCGGGCTTGCCCCATCCGGTCGACCAGGGCCCCGGCCAGCACGTTCAAGGCCGGGACGATGGGCAGGACGTATCGGGCCGGCGGGTAGATCCGGAAGGTCCCGATGTACAGGAAATAGGGCACGACCCACGCATAGAGCACGAGGCGGGGCCGGAGCGCCGCGTCCCACCGCCGGGGAAAGAAGCCGACAGCCCCGGCCACGCTCAGCAAAAAGAGGGGCAAGCCCTGATTGTGAACGAGATTCAGCAGGTGCTGGGGCCACGAAAAGGCGAGGGGACGACCGCCTTCTTCCGTCATGGCGAACCGGTACTGGTACATGACCCCGTGGTCCCAAAAGTTTCGGAATTCGGCCAGGGCGTAGGGCGTCCCGACCAGAAAGGCCCCGACCCAGAGGCCCGCCGCCCCGAGTCCCCCGGCGAACCCCCGCAGGGCCCATCGCTTCCACGCCCGCCGTCCCCCGTCGCTTCCCGGACCCACGGCTAAGCCCGTCAGGGCCACGCCGATCGGGGCCCACAGGGCGGCCATGTTGTATAACGTCGAGGCCGCCAAGCCAGCGACGGCCACGCCCGCCCCGAAGAGGCCCCACCGGGACCCTTGGACGGCCCGGACCAGGAGGTAGAGGCTCAACGTCGCCAGGCTGATGGCCGGGACGTGGGGCACGGCAAAGTGGCCGAACGTGATCAGGCCGGAGGTCAAGGCCGTCAGTAGGGCCGCCCACAGGCCCGCCGTCGGACCCCAAAGGGCCC
>FWWL01000773.1_pt1 | contig 52817 bp, 40 predicted proteins | sample 2228331 | NCBI WGS metagenome assembly FWWL01 (sample SAMEA103939775, study PRJEB20133) | metagenome | reverse complement strand
TACAGCACCACCGACCCATCGGCCGGCGAGTGCGGACAGATCCTTGAGACCCTCAAGGGACAACCGCCAAGCAACTGCAAATTACAGATCTACGCCCTAGCCGTCCAAACATCCTGAAAGTCCTAAATCCACTCTTCCTTGACAGCCTACGCGAGCAACTTGAGGAGGCGGGTGATAACGGGCGTAAGCTGCTAAACCTCCGGAATCGCATGGCGCGCATTCGCGTGTTTGACCCGGCGTGCGGCAGCGGCAATTTCCTTGTTATAGCCTACAAGGAAATGCGTGAGATCGAGCCTGAGATCAATAAACGGCGCGGCGAAGCGAGCCGAGAAACCGATATCCCTCTTACGAACTTTCGCGGAATTGAACTGCGCGATTTTCCTGCCGAGATCGCACGACTAGCGCTCATTATCGCTGAGTTTCAATGCGACATGATTTATCGCGGGCGGCAGCTCGCACTGGCCGAATTCCTACCGCTCAATACCGAGAATTGGATTACCTGCGGTAATGCGCTGCGGATCGACTGGCTCTCAATTTGTCCCCCGACTGGGACAGGCGTGAAGTTAGTTGGTGATGATCTTTTTGAGACGCCGCTCGATCAGGCACAGATCGATTTTGAGAACGAAGGTGGCGAGACTTATATCTGTGGGAATCCACCATATCTTGGCGCTAAAAAGAAGTCAAAGGAGCAGTCGGATGACATGATTGCGGTGGGTTTGCAAAACGCCCAACTTCTTGATTATGTCTGCGCATTTATTATCAAGGGACTGGCCGTTATTGAGAAAACCCAATGCGGAATGGCGTTGGTTTCAACTAGTTCGATTTGCCAAGGCGAACAAGTTGCGCTTCTTTGGCCACGAATACTAGGGAGAGCGAGTATAAGTTTCGCTTACCGACCTTTCAAGTGGGCGAACTCTGCTGCGAACAACGCGGGAGTTTGGTGTACGATTGTGGGCCTTGAAGCGAATGAGAGGAAGGATAAACTTCTCTATTCCGAAGATCAGGTGAAATATTGCACCAACATATCGCCATATCTCATTCCCGGAAGTAACGTGATTTGTGAACCTCGAAGTTCGCCCATTTCTGATCTTTCGATAATGAAAATGGGCAGCAATCCTGTTGATGGAAAGCGTCTGATTTTAGATTCAGACGACGTATCGAAAATTCTGAAAGAGTCTCCACAGGCGTCGCGTTTCATAAAAAAGTATGGCGGCACAAATGAACTTGTTTCTGGTATAAATAGGTGGTGCCTGTGGGTAAATGATTCCGATATAGAAGAGGCAAGCACAATACCCATTATTCAATCTTTAATAGAGAATTGTCGTTCATACCGTTTGGGCGCAGGGCGTGACGCGCAAAAGGCAGCAAAGCGTCCTCATGCATTTTGCTATTCGACCTATGAAGAACGGGATTTTATCTACGTCGGTAACACGATTGGTAATGCTTTATCCTTCGTTCCGGCGGATATAAGACAGCCAGGATACGTTGCAAGTCATGCAGCATTTACTGTATACGGATTTTCTGGCGTAGAGTTTTCGATTATAGTTTCTACGCTACATAGAATATGGGCCGAAACTATAGCAGGAAGACTGGGCAACGGAACTAGGTATGGCAACACGGTAGTTTACAACACATTTCCAGTACCGAGCCTTACTGACAAAAATAAGAGTGACCTGACCCGCTGCGCTGAGGACATCCTGTTGGCGCGTGAGGCGCACTTCCCCGCGACCATCGCTGATCTCTACGATCCCGAAAACATGCCCGCCGACCTGCGCGAAGCGCATGAGCGCAACGACGAAGTGTTGGAACGCATCTATATCGGACGGAGGTTCAAGAATGACACCGAACGGCTGGAAAAGCTGTTCGAGCTTTACACCAAGATGACCGCAGGCGCGGGCGGCGCGAAGAAGCGCAAGGCAGGGGCAGCATGAGCAGCCTCACCGACACCGAGAAACGCTATCTCGAAAACCTGCTTGGCATGGGCAGCGGCTACGTCCTTGACTACACCGATCAGACCTTTGCCGAATTCTTCAAAAGCCACCGCGTCGCGATCCACGACGCCAAATATCAAACCTACGGCAGCTCCAAGGCCAAGAAGCTGCGCTCGTTCTGGGAGCAGGAGCCGGATGCCCTTGTCGGCAAGGTGCTGTCCGAATTGCTCGATACCAGTGAGGCCATAGGCGCGATCAACGGCCAGCAATCCGATGACGCCGTTCTCGCCAAAGCGCGCAGCATCGTCGCGCGGCTTGAGGACAAGTCCGCGCCATCGCCAAAACCCGCTGCGCAAACAGTAGATGACTTCCTGCACAGCGAGTTCACGATTCCGAATATCCAGAAGTTACCTATTGAGGCACAGGCGGTGCCGATTATCGAAAGCCGCCTGAAAGAGGCGCGCACCGCGATGGGTGCCGGTGCATATCTGGCGACAGTCTTGTTGTGCGGTAGTGTCCTTGAAGGTGTGCTGCTGGGTGCGGCACAAAAAGAACCGGCGCGCTTTAATCAGGCGACGGCCAGTCCGAAGGCAGCAGACGGCAGCGTGAAGCAGTTTCACCAATGGAGCCTCGCTCAATTCATCGACGCCGCCAGTGAGATCGGCCTGCTCAAGCCGGACGTAAAGAAGTTCGGGCATGGCCTGCGCGACTTCCGAAATTACATCCATCCATATGAACAAATGGCCTCTGGCTTCACGCCGGATCAGCATACGGCCAAGGTTTGCTTTCAAGTATTGAAGGCGGCGCTCGCGAGCGTCGCGGGGGACCGATAATGACAATCGACAAAAAGACAGTTCCATCCGTATCGGTCAGCTACGCCCGCAACGGCAACTCCACCAAGTCCAATGCCCTTGGTATGCGCGCCATGCAGGAACGCGCATTCGAGAAGCGGGGCGAACCCTATCTTCTCATCAAATCGCCGCCAGCATCGGGCAAGAGCCGTGCGCTCATGTTCATCGCGCTCGACAAGCTGACTAATCAGGGCTTGAAACAGGCGATCATCGTCGTGCCGGAAAAATCCATCGGCTCCAGCTTCGCCGACGAGCCACTGACCAAATACGGCTTTTGGGCCGACTGGACCGTGGTGCCTAAATGGAACCTCTGCAACGCTCCCGGCGAGGATGGTGGCAAGGTCAACAGTGTTTCCAGCTTCCTCGCCAGCGACGACAAGGTGCTAGTTTGCACCCATGCCACTTTCCGCTTCGCGATAGAACGGTTCGGGGTTGAAGCATTCGATGACCGCCTGATTGCAGTGGACGAGTTCCATCACGTTTCCGCCAATCCCGACAACGTGCTCGGCAGGCAGCTTGGCGAGTTCATCGCCCGCGACAAAGTGCATATCGTGGCTATGACGGGCAGTTATTTCCGTGGCGATGCCGAAGCGGTGCTTGCTCCCGGCGACGAGGCGAAATTCGATACCGTCACCTATACCTATTACGAGCAGCTCAACGGCTACGAGTATCTCAAGCAACTCGATATCGGCTATTTCTTCTATTCCGGTTCCTACACCGACGACATCCTCGCGGTGCTGAACCCGTCCGAGAAAACCATCATCCATATCCCCAATGTCAATTCCCGCGAAAGCACGAAGGACAAAATCCGCGAGGTGGAACACATCATCAGCGAACTGGGCGATTGGCAGGGGATCGACCCCGCCACCGGATTCCAGTTGGTGAAAACCCCCGATGGCAAGGTGCTGCGCATTGCCGATCTTGTTGACGATGACCCGTCCAAACGCGACCGCGTTTCCGCCGCGCTCAAAGACCCCGCGCAAAAGAACAACCGCGATCATGTGGACATCATCATCGCACTTGGCATGGCCAAGGAGGGGTTTGACTGGATTTGGTGCGAACATGCGCTGACGGTCGGCTATCGTGCCAGCCTGACCGAAATCGTGCAGATCATCGGTCGCGCCACCCGTGACGCACCCGGCAAAACCCGCGCGCGCTTCACCAATCTGATCGCCGAACCCGACGCAGCGGAATCGCTTGTCACCGAGGCGGTCAACGATACCCTCAAGGCCATCGCTGCCAGTTTGCTCATGGAGCAGGTGCTGGCACCGCGCTTCAACTTCACCCCGAAGAACCCGCAAAGTGCGAAGCAGGACGGCTTTGATTATGGCGAGCAGGGATATCAGCCCGACAAGTGCAATGTTGGATTTAACGAGCAGACCGGCCAGTTTCACATCGAAATAAAAGGGCTTGCCGAACCTAAGAGCGAACAGGCCGCCCGCATCTGCAAAGAGGATTTGAACGAAGTTATCGCCAGCTTCGTGCAGGACAAGCCGAGCATCGAGCGTGGCCTGTTCGACGAGGAGATGGTGCCGGAGGAATTGACCCAGCTTCGTCTGGGCAAAATCATCAAGGACAAATACCCCGAGCTTGACGAAGAGGATCAAGAAGCGGTGCGCCAGCACGCCATCGCCGCCCTCAATCTCACCCAGCAGGCCGCCCGTATCGCGCTTGGCGATGACAAGAAGGGCGATGGTGAGCCCAGCGCCAACACCGCCCTGATCGACGGTGTGCGCAAATTCGCAATGGACGTGCGCGAACTCGACATCGATTTAATCGACCGCATCAACCCGTTCCAAGAAGCCTATGCGATTCTCGCCAAGACCATGAGCGAGGAAAGCCTGAAACAGGTTGCCGCCGCTATCGCCAGCAAGCGCACCAGCCTGTCGCCTGACGATGCCAAAGACCTCGCCATTCGTGCCGCGCGTTTCATCAAAGAACGCGAACGCCCGCCGTCAATCACCGCGTCGGATGCTTGGGAACGGCGTTTGGCCGAGGGTGCCGCCGCATTCATGCGCTTCAAGAAGGAGGGCCGCTATGACGGATGACCTCGATCTTGATGCGCTTGCCGATACCCTCGCCGATTTTGCACCGCCCGAGAAGAAGGGCGGGCGCGGCCCACGCGAAGAACGCATCATCGCGGGCTTTGAGGAAATCCAACGGTTTGTGGACGAGCACGGTTATGCGCCACGTCACGGCGAGAGCCGCGACATCTTCGAGCGCATCTATGCCACCCGCCTAGATCGGCTGCGTGGGCAGGAGGATTGCCGCGCGGTTTTAGAAACGCTTGACCGTCAGGGCTTGCTCGCTGGCGGCGAAGCCTTAGCCGCCGCACCAGATGACGATATGGACACCGACGCGCTTCTAGCAGAGCTGGAAGGTGCAATCGGCACATCGGATATCGCCGATCTTCGCCATGTTCGGACGGCAGAGGAAAAGCGTGCGGCCGAAGAAATCGCCAATCGCGAGCGTTGCGAGGACTTTGACCAGTTCAAGCCTCTGTTCGAGCAGGTGCAGCGCGAGCTAGAGCAAGGAATCCGCCAATCCCGAGAGTTTGAGCTGAAGGCGGAAATCCGCCCCGGCGCTTGTTTCATCGTCGGCGGACAAAAAGCTTATGTCGCCGACATGGAGGAGATCTTCACCAACGCACAGGGACGCACCGATGCCCGCCTGCGGGTGATCTTTGATAATGGCACCGAGAGCAATATGCTCATGCGCTCATTGCAGCGCGCCTTGCACAAGGATGAAGCGGGTCGCCGCATCACCGACCCCGAGGCAGGGCCACTATTCGTGAGAGAAGATCGTTCGCCGTTTTCCGGCGAGTCCGACGATAGCGATCTTGCCAGCGGCACCATCTACGTCTTGCGGAGCAAGTCCGACCACCCGATCGTTACAGCCAATCGCGATGTGCTCCACAAGATCGGCGTGACCGGCGGTGACGTTGCCAAGCGCATCGCCAATGCAAAGCTCGACGCGACCTTTTTGTTGGCGGACGTGGAGATTGTTGCCACCTACACGCTCTACAACATCAACCGCACCAAACTCGAAAACCTCATTCACCGCATCTTCGATCCCGCACGGTTGGACATCGAAATAAAGGATCGCTTTGGCAATCCTGTCATCCCGCGCGAGTGGTTCCTCGTTCCTCGCTTTATCGTCGATGAAGCCGTTGAACGGATCAAAGATGGGACGATTACCGATTATACCTATGATCCAAAATCAGCGAAGCTCATCCGATGACAGTTGAACGCTTCCAGCTACTGCGCAACGTGGGGCAGTTCGATTCCGTCAATGCAGGAGCGCAGCTTGCGCTAAGCCCCCTGACACTGATTTATGCCGAGAATGGGCGAGGAAAAACCACGCTTGCGGCGATCATGCGCTCAATCAGCACCGGCGACGCGACAGTTATTCAGAACCGGCATCGCTTGGGGTCTGCAAATCCTCCGCATATCGTTTTGATGGTCGGTGGAGCGCAGATCGTCTATCAAAATGGAGCGTGGCAGCAGCCATTGCCTCCCGTCGCTGTTTTTGACGACGATTTCGTTGCAGCAAACGTGTGTTCCGGCATCGAGATTGACCCATCACATCGTCAAAATTTGCATGAACTCATACTTGGAGCGCAAGGGGTCGCGTTGAACGCGGAACTCCAACGCCGCGTAGCAGACATCGAGCAACATAACCGCGAGTTGCGAACGAAAGAAGCTGCTATACCTGTTGCGCAGAGGGCGGGGCTGACCGTCGATGCTTTTTGTGCGTTACCCGCTGACAATGACATCGACGCCCGTGTTCAGGAAGCCGAACGCAACCTTGCCGCAGCGCAGGCCGCGGATGCTATCCGGCAGCGCGGCACGTTCCTACCGCTATCGTTGCCTGGGTTTGACCTTACGGCAGTAGAGGCGCTGTTGGCGCGAACCCTACCTCAATTGCAGGCAGAGGCAGCAACGCAGGTGCGCGATCATTTGCGTCAGATTGGTCGAGGTGGTGAGGCATGGGTTGGCGAAGGCATGACGCGCCTTTCTGCCATTGCCGTCGATGGGGAAGGTAACACTTGCCCATTTTGCGATCAGGATTTGTCAAACTCGCCAATAATCCAGCACTATGAGGCGTATTTCAGCGACGCCTACAATAACTTGAAGGCCGCGATCACGGAAACCGGTCAGGCGATCAAGGCTGCCCACGATGGCGAAATCCAAGCTGCATTTGAACGCGCTTTGCGCGTTGCCGTTCAAAACCGAGAGTTCTGGGGCGGCTTCATGGATGTGCCAGTCATCGAGGTGGACTCTGCGGCCATCCTTCGTAACTGGACAGCGGCACGTGACGCCGTTCTTAACGTCCTTCGTGCGAAAGCTACCGCACCACTTGACGCCGTGGCGTTGACGCGGGAAGCAATTTCAGCGGTCGAGGTGTTTGCCCGCGACGCGCAGGGGGTCGCGGCAATTTCCGCGACCCTGATCGGGTGCAATGCTCACATCGCCTTGATTAAGGAGCAGGCCGCTGCCGCAAACGTCAACGCGCTAACCAACGATCTCACACGGCTGCGGGCAATCAAGGCGCGTCACTCGCCACCGTTGAACGCTGCCTGTGATGCCTACGCGGCTGAGAAAGACGCCAAAACGGCGACCGAAGCGCTGCGAACTGCTGCGCGCGATGCCTTGGATCAGTATCGGAATACAATTTTCCCCGCATATGAGCAGTCCATCAACGACTATCTAGGTCGGTTCAATGCGGGTTTTCGTCTCGGTGCCGTCGGTTCGGTCAACACACGCGCAGGTTCGTCAGCCAACTATAATGTTGTCATCAACAATGTAGAGATCGGCTTAACCGCCAATGGCGGGCCGTCGTTTCGCACAACACTTAGTGCCGGTGATCGCAATACTCTTGCGCTCGCCTTTTTCTTCGCATCGTTGGATCAAGACCCCAGCCATCCCAACAAGATCGTCGTTGTTGACGACCCGATGACGAGCCTTGATGAGCATCGCTCACTGACTACAATTGAGGAAATCAGGAGCCTTGCTGGACGCGTCCGGCAGGTAATCGTGCTATCACATTCGAAGCCATTTCTCTGTGCAATTTGGGAAGGCGCTGATACGCAATCCCGATCCTCTCTACGAATAAACCGCGACGGCATGGGTTCTACCTTGGCTGCATGGGACGTGCATCAGGATTGCATCACTGAGCATGATCGCCGCTATGCATTGGTGCGCGCCTATATTCAGGCTGCGAATGCCGCCAATGAGAGGGCGGTCGCTCAAGCCCTTCGCCCAATTCTTGAAGCCAATCTGCGGGTGTCTTTTCCTGCTGATTTTCCTCCCGGCACTCTCCTCGGGCCATTTATTGGAGTATGCCGACAGCGCTTGGGTCAGCCCAATCAGATTATGGTTGCCGCCGATATTGATGAGCTTGATAGGCTAAAAACCTATGCCAACCGCTTCCATCATGACAGCAACCCTGTCAATCGGCGTCCAAAAAGGACCCCCTATCGGCGTGCAAAAGGGACCCCCTTCGTCGAGCTGCGTGACAGGTATGGCGGGCGTGCCGTTCGCGCTGGTTGCGGCGTAGGGCGGGCGTAGCTCGACCGGAGGCGCAACCAGCGCGAAGCGTCTTCTGCCGGTAGTCCCTTGCGTCAGCTGCGGTGTTTGAAGCGCCAGCTGTCGTTGCCGGTCTCGACGATGTCGCAATGGTGGGTAATGCGATCGAGCAGCGCGGTGGTCATCTTCGGGTCACCAAAGACGGTTGGCCACTCGCCAAAGGCGAGGTTCGTCGTGACGATGACCGAGGTGCGCTCGTAGAGCTTGCTCACCAGATGGAAGAGCAGCTGACCGCCTGAGCGGGCGAAGGGCAGATAGCCGAGCTCGTCCAGCACCACGACATCGAGGCGGGAGAGCTGTTTTGCGAGCGCGCCGGCTTTGCCGAGGCGGTTCTCCTCCTCGAGCCGGTTCACGAGGTCGACCGTGTTGAAGTAGTGCCCGCGGGCACCGGCCCGCACGACGTTGGCGGTGATGGCGCTGGCCAGGTGTGTCTTGCCGGTGCCCGTACCGCCGACCAGCACGACGTTGCGCTGGCTCGCCAGGAACGAGCCGCTGTGCAGCGAGCGTACGAGCCCCTCGTTGATGGGGGTGCCGTCGAAGACGAAGCCGTCGAGATCCTTCACCGCCGGCAACCTGACGGCCGACATCCGGTATCGGACCGACGCTGCATGGCGGTGGGTTGCCTCGGCACGCAGCAGGTCGGTCAGGATCTCCATCGTCGTGCGCTTGCGCTGTAGTCCGGTGGTCACCGCCTCGTCGAAGGCACTGGCCATGCCCTTCAGGCCGAGACCCGCCATGGCCGTCATCATCTCATGCCGCTGCATGGAGGCCTCGCAGGCTGTCGTAGCGCGTGCAGTCGGCAAGAGGCGGATGACGCAGCGCCAGGTCCTCGGCCGTGACGATGGCCAACGGTCGAGGCGGTTCTCGCCTGCGGGCCAGTATGTTGAGGATGACATCGTCGCTGGTGACGCCGGCCAGCAACGCCTCGCGTACAGCCGCCTCGACGAGGTTCAGCTCGTCGTCGAGCACCGCCGCCAGCACCCGCACGAACCGCCGGTCAGCATCATCGCCAGCGCCTAGCTTGCGCCGGAGCCGCGACAGCGCAGGTGGCAACTCCCAGTTTTGGAATGGTGCACCGTTGCGCAAGGCGCCGGGCTTGGTGACCAGCACCGGCAGATAGTGCCACGGGTCGTAGATGGTCCGGTCGCGTCCGAAAAACCGGGGATGGTCGGCAACGACCTCGCCGTCGCAGCGCACGACGATGCGGTCGGCATAGGCACGGACCTGGACCGCGCGCCGCACCGCCTTGGCCATGACCGAGTAGCGGTTGCGGTCAAAGTTTATCAGGCACGTGCCGCTCACCGCATGTTCGCTCTCGTAGAACCCGTCGAAGGGCGCGACGACGGGCTGAAGCACGCTGCGCTCCGCAGCCCAGGCCTGAGCGACCGTCAGTTCCTTCTGCTCGGGATGCTGGTGCGTGTCCGCCCAACGGCGACACTCCGCCTCCAGCCAACCGTTCAGCTCCTCAATGCTGGCAAAGCGCAGGCGTGGTTGGAAGAACCGGCCACGTGCCGTCTGCACCTGGTTCTCGACCTGACCCTTCTCCCAACCGGCTGCCGGCGAACATGCCGTCGGTTCGACCATGTAGTGGTTGGCCATGACCAGGAACCGCCGGTTGAAGACCCGCTCCTTGCCGGTGAACACGCTCGTCACCGCGGTCTTCATGTTGTCGTAGATGCCGCGCGTTGGCACGCCCCCGAAAAAGGCGAACGCCCGCGCATGCGCGTCGAACAGCATCTCCTGCGTCTCGCGGGGATAGGCTCGCACGTATATCACTCGCGACGCGCACAGCCGCACATGCGCGACCTTCACGCGCATCGGCTTGCCCGCGATCTCGACGTCCTCATGGCTCCAGTCGAACTGATAGGCCTCGCCCGGCCGGAACAGCAGCGGGATGAACGCCGGCGCATCCATCACGTCGCGACGCCGCGCCTGCCGCCAGCGGGCCGCATAGCGACGCACCGCATCATACGAGCCGTCAAACCCCTCGCGGAGCAGCAGGTCGTGGATACGCGTGATGCGCAGCTTCTCGCGCCGCGGCCGTGCCTCGTCTTCCTCCAACAGCGCATCCAGTCGCACCTGGAATGGTCCGATCTTCGGCAGCGGCTGAACCTCGCGTCGGTAGCCCATGTCCGCCTCCGGCGACCGGATCGCCTTGCGCACCACCCCACGTGACAGATGCAGGTCGCGCATTATCGCCTTGATGGCTTTCCCCGCCGCGTGCTCGCGCCGGATCCTCAACACCGTCTCCAATACCAACATCCCGATCTCGCCGCCTGACACCTGCCAAGCGAACAGCCTAGACCACCGGGATGAGGGGTCCTTTTTCGACGCCGATCACCCCGCTACCGGGGTCCTTTTTCCACGCCGATCCACAAGCAACCCTGCTTGGCAGACCGCAGCGATTAATGATCAGGAATTAACTGGTTTCGCCCAACGGACATTGCAGTTCATTTCAAAATAGTCCTCGGGTCAGCTTTAACCTCCTCAAGACCCGACTAAAGCCAATTATGGCGTCCCCTTTGGGCCGCGCTCTATCGCTTGCGCGACGGAACCCGCGTTGCGGTTTCCGCCCGTTCGGGTGACGATCCCTGACGCATACGGCTGGGGCTCTGCCCCTAGCGCGCTGCGAAGTCTCTTCCGCCCAGCTTCCTACGCTTTGCTCCGTGCAGCCGGTTCCCCGCGAAGGGACTTACTCCGCTTGCCCCCCGCTGTTCGCCACGAGGCAGGATTTCAGAAACGCATCTGAAACCCGCTGCCAAAGGAGGGCAGAAAAATGGACATCAACCACTCCCTTACCGAACCACCCCGCATCTATGTGGCTTGTCTTGCGGCCTACAATAACGGAATCCTGCATGGCGCATGGATTGATGCAACCAACGCTTGGAGCATGTGGGAGGCAACCCGCGACATGCTGGCCAAATCACCCATCGCCAATGCCGAGGAATGGACTATCCACGATTACGAGGGCTTCGCCTCTATTCGTATCAGCGAATATACCAGCTTTGATCGCGTGGCCGAACTGGCCGCGTTCATCGCAGAACATGGCGCACTAGGCGCGGAATTGCTTGATCACTTTTGCGGCGATTTGGACGAGGCGCGGGGCGCGCTCGAAGATCGCCACCTTGGGCAATATGAGAGCCTTGCCGACTATGTGCAGGACATCACCGAGGAAACGACCGCGATTCCGCAGACTCTGCGCTATTATATCGACTGGCAAGCGATGGCGCGGGACTGCGAACTCAACGGCGACCTTTTCACGATCCAAACCTCACATGACGCCGTTCATGTGTTCGCGGGGTGCTGACCATGCACCCATCGCAGATTTATCGCTTTCATTGGGAAGGCATCGAGATCGAGGCAACCTATGTTCCCCGTAGCTGGGGTGGGGTGATAGCCCATCTTGAGATCGAAAGCATCTGGCCGCCGCGCGCGCCGCTGCCAGTGACTGAAACAGGCTACAAATCCCATTTCCACCCCTGCGGCACCGTTGAAGCCAACGGCGGCGACGTGGTGGCGCAGATCATTGCGTGGCTGGATGAGGAGGCGAGGAAGCCCGAGTGGCGCGCATATGCGGCCAAAAGCCGCCAAGGCGAACTATTCTGACGGGGAAGCCGCGCTAATCGCGCGGTTTTCCCATTCCGCCCCATGCCCCGGAACCCCGCCCGAACAGGCGTAACTTGTGGACGGTTATCAAGCATATTGAGCCGCGCATTTCTGGGTGCTACGCTGGCAGCGGTCGCGAGCGATTTGTGCGAAAATCACGTCGATTTTTACACACTCTCTTACACAGTCATTTTCAAAGGCCTGATTTATCGTTATTTCTCAATACGATATTTCAGAGTGTAAGGGACTTAAAATCCGTTGGGCCGCAAGGCCCGTGGGGGTTCAAGTCCCCCCGCCCGCACCAACTGGCTCCGCTTCCGATTTGATCGACCCGGGCAGGCCTGCTACTTTCCCTGTGTCAGATTGAGGGGGAAGCAGCGTTGACGCAGCAATTCGCCGCCCGTGACGGACGCCGTTCCGCCAGCACTGCCCCCACGGCACAGCGCGTGTCGGCACCGCCGTCGGTCGATCTGATGCAATTGGCTGCAGTGCTGGGCAAAAGCCCGCGCACGCACATGCTGATCCAGCGGAAGACGGGATTGCAGAAATCCGCCCCGCTGCAGCTTTCCGGACGTGGCCAGCCGGTTATTCAGCGCAAGAGCGAGGTCAAATACAAAACCCAGTCGGTCGGCTATGAGGACGCGAAGGGGAACATCCAGACCGAAACGGTCGGCAGGGTCGCGGATGCCTGGATCGATGTCACCGATCCCATCACCGGCACAGCCCCAGACAGCGCCAAACAGCAAAAGGCGATGTATACGCGCCTGAAGAGCACTTACGGTCAGGGCTTTATCCGGGGCCATTTGCTCAATGACAATCTGGGAGGCGTCGGGGAGGTCTATAACCTGTTCCCGATCACCTCATCGGCCAATGGCGAGCACAAGATCACCGCCGAAGGGAAGCTCAAGGCCAACACGCGCAGGGAGTTGCGGGCGAAGAAGAAGGGTGAGAAGGGACCGTTCTTCGTCCATTATCGCGTGACCGCCATCCCCACCAATGGCGGTAACCTGACCGACAATGCCAACGCCACCTTCCTGTGCGAGATGGTCGCCGCCCACAGCGTGTTGGAAGGAGGGAAGAACGAAGTCTGGACGGTGTTCAGCCAGCCCAAGAAGAAGCCCAAGGCGGATGGCCCCCGGTCGACCAAGACTGACTATAGCAACCAGGATCTCGGGCCCTTCAAGAGCAGCGGCACGGGCGAACACGCCTCCACCCTGGTCAGCCGCATGCGCAGCACGGTCGATGGCTGGCGCGGCGACAAGAATTTCAAATTCGCGAGCAAAGGGATTGGCAGCCATCTCAGCCTTGTCGAACAGAAGCAGCAGGCGCTGAAGCAGCTTGAGACGCAGCTGGAGGATCATCCGCTTTACGACGAGTTCTATTTCGACGCGTTGGAGCGGGCCGAGACCCTGCTTGCCGAGGTGCATGACCCCTCGGGCATCCCGCTGGCGATGCAGCAGCTCGATCGTATCCTGCAGCGCTGGGCCTTGCAGCGCCGGAAATGGCGGCTGCTGCAAACGCTTCGCCAAGAGCTGACCCCCGTCATGCTATCGGACACGATCAAGACCGATTTTTACAATTTCGCGGTCACCGAGTTCAAACCGGTCATGGATCTGACCACGCTGGAACAGACATGGCTGCGCGTCGTCGGCGCGATCGGCAACCAGATCAAGCTCTTGCTCCCTCAGCCGCAACTCCAGACCCACCCGAACTAGCGCCGCCGAAACGCACCCGCCGTAAGCCCCGCCCGCGCCATCTTGTCGTAAAAGGTCTTGCGCGGGACGCCGAGCAATTCGATCGCGCGCGCGACATTGCCGCGCGTCGTTTCCAACGCTTCCCGCAACAGCATCGCCTCATAGGCGGCGACGCGATCGGGCAGCGTCTGGTGCGCCGTCGACGGGCCGCTGCCATCGAGCAGGTTCAGCACCGCGCTGAACGCGAAATTGCGAAGCTCCCGGACGTTGCCCGGCCAGTCATGGTCGAGCAGATGGCGGCGGATCGCGTCGGTCATGCGGAACCCGGCCTGCCCGGTCTGCGCCGCCGCCTCGGCGACGAACGCCACGAACAGCTGGCCGATGTCGGAACGCCGCTCACGCAGCGGCGGGATCGACAGCCGCACTACGTTGAGCCGGAAATACAGGTCGCTGCGAAACGCCCCCTGCTGCGCCAGCGTCAACAGGTCCCGCTTGGCCGAGGCGATGACGCGCAAGTCGAGCGGGATCGGCCGCTCGGCACCTACGGGCAACACCTCACGCTCCTCCAGCACGCGCAGCAAGCGCGGCTGGACGGCCAGCGGCATGCCGTCGATATCGTCGAGGAACAGCGTGCCCCGGCTCGACGCCTCGATCCGTCCACTCCGCTCGAACCGGCCATGCGGCACCGCGTCGGCGGCATGGCCGAACAGCTCGATCTCGGCATGCACATCGGGCAGCGCAGCGCAATTGACCGCGACAAAGGCGCGCGCGGCGCGGGGCGAGCCGCGGTGCAGCATGGCGGCGACCAGTTCCTTGCCGGTGCCCGTTTCTCCCTCGATCAGCACATCGACCTCGGCGCGAGCAACCTGCGCGACGCTCTCGCGCAACCGCACCATCGCCGGACTGTCTCCGATCAAGGGGCTGTCGGGCGGACTGGCGGCAGCAGCGCGGAGCGCACGATTGTCGAGGATCAACCGGCGATGCGCCAGGGCGCGTCGCACCGCCGCGACAAGGTGATCGGCGGCAAAGGGCTTGGGCAGGAAATCGAATGCGCCATCGCGCAGCGCACCGACCGCCATCGGCACATCGGCATGGCCGGTGATCAGGATGACCGGAAGCTCCGCATCCACGGCGCGGAGCCGCGCGAAGAGTTGGAGCCCGTCCATTCCCGGCATGCGGATGTCGCTGACCACCACGCCGTCGCACTCTGGCCCGATTGCGGCGAGCAGCGACGCGGCATCGTCGAACGCGCGCACCGGCAGTCCCGCGAGTTCGAGCGTCTGGACATTCGCCTCGCGCAGCGCCGCATCGTCATCGACGAAGAACACGATCTGGTTCGGGTCGGCGATCATGCGCGCAACAGCGTCAGTTCAAACCGCGCGCCCGCCCCGCCTTCGGCCAGCGTAAGCTCGCCGCCGAAATCGCGCGCGATGTCGCGGGAGATCGCAAGGCCAAGGCCCAGCCCCTCGTCCCGCCCGGTGACGAATGGCGTGAAGAGTTGGTTGCGCAGGTCCTGCGGCACGCCCGGGCCATTATCGCTGACCGTAATCCGCGCGCGGTCCCCCTCCCCCTCCACCGCAATGACGATGCGCGGATCCGATCGGTCGGCGAGCACATCGAGCGCGTTCTGAACAAGGTTGATCAGGATCTGCTCCAGTCGCACCCGATCCGCGATGACGCGCAGCGCCGGATCGCCGCTGCGATCGAGCCTGACTCCCGCTGCACGCACGCGATCACCGATCAGCAGCATCACGGACTCGATCGCCGATCCCACTTCGACCGCGCCGATGTCGGGCGTCCGCTTGCGTGCGAAGCTGCGCAGCTCGCCGGTGATTGCGCCGATCCGCTCGGTCAGCGCACTGATCCGCCCAAGATTGTCGGCGGCCCGCGCGGCGTCGCCCCGGTCGAGCAGCTGGCGGGCATTGTCGGCAAACGTGCGGATCGCCGCGACCGGCTGGTTGATCTCATGCGCGACACCCGCCGTAATCTGCCCCAGCGAGCCAAGGCGACTGGCCTGCGCCAGTTCCTCGCGCGCGGCGCGATAACGCTGGTCGGCGCGGGCGCGCTCGGCGCTTTCGGCCTCAAGCTGACGGTTGGTCTCACGCAGCTCTGCGGTCCGCTCGGCAACCTGGGTTTCCAGCGCGGTACGGGCCGCCGCTTGCAACAGCTGCCGTTCGCGCGCGCGCCACAGCAGCAACAGCGCGCCCACAATCAACACCAACGCGGCAAGCGTCACCAGCCGCGCATTGGCGTTGGCGCTGGCAAGCGCAGGACGCAGCGGCATCAGCACCTGGAGCCGCGCACCGGCGAGCGGGGCGGTAACCGCCGCGACCCGGCTGTCACCCGCCGCCTCCCCCGCCCGCGCATCTGCGCCGTCTATGGTGAGCGGCAACGGGTCGAGCGGCAAATTGCCATATTGCCGGGTGGTGCGGATCGCCTGACGGCTGGCAGCGGACAGCGGCGCGAGCGCGCGGAAGCGCCAGTCGGAGCGGCCCGTCACGATCACGACACCATGCCGGTCGGTGACGATCGTCGTGCCCTGCTGCGCGGCCCATTGCGCCTGCACGCGCTCGAACTCGATCTTGACCACCACCACCCCCAGCGGGCGGGCGGCGCTGCCAATCCTTTGCGCCAGATACAGACCGGGCACGCCGCTAACGGTGCCAAGTGCAAACAGCTCCGCGCTCCCGTTGCGCAGCGCGTCGCGAAAATAGGGGCGAAATCCGTAATTCTGACCGACAAAGCTGGTCGGCAGGCGATGGTTGCTCGCCGCGACCGTCTTGCCCTGCGCGTCGATCACATAGATCGCGGCCGCATCGGTGCGTTCGGCGAGCAGTTCCAGCCGGGCATTCACTCGCGTCGCCACGCCCGGCGACGGCGCATTGAGCAGCGCCGGTACGTCGGGATATTCGGTGAGGACGAGCGGGAGCAGGCGGAATTTCTGCAGCTCGCTGGTCAGCAGCCCGGCATTGGCGCGCGCCAATTCCGCCGCCGCCGCATCGGTCGCCGCCACTGCCTGCCCGCGCGCCCAGCGCGACGCGCCGAGCCCGACGGCAGCGACGAGCACCAGCCCGATCGCCGCAACCAGCGCCAGGCGCCGCGATAACCGAGTCGTGCCCATCTCCATGCGCGCGGGATATCACACATTCTGCAAAAGCAATGAGCGGAAATGCACACATATTTTCGAGGAAGCGCTTTGGAAGTTGCGCTCAACTCACTGATATTAAACGAGCTATTGCACAGCTTCATCATCGCCACTGTCGCAGCCATACTCATCGCAACTATAGCCAGACGCGCCAATCAAGGCGCGCATGAGGGGATGGTTGATGGCGGTTGCACTCGATTACGCGGCGGAACCCGCAAAGCCCGGACGCTGGTGGACCCAGCTCTATGTCCAGGTGCTGGTCGCGATCGCCGCCGGCATTGCCGTCGGCTTTTTCTGGCCGGGCGTGGGCGAAGCGCTCAAGCCGCTGGGCGACGCCTTCATCAAGCTGGTCAAGATGATCATCGCCCCGGTGATCTTCCTCACCCTCGTCACCGGCATTGCGGGCATGACCGAATTGCGCTCGGTCGGTCGCGTGGCGGGCAAGGCGTTTGCCTATTTCCTGTTTTTCTCGACGCTGGCGCTGGTCGTCGGCCTGATCGTCGCCAATACGGTCCAGCCGGGCGCGGGCATGAATGTCGATCCCGCGACGCTCAATACCGGCGCGGTCGAGGGATACGTCGCCAAGGCGCATGAAAGCGGCATTGTCGAATTCCTGATGGCGATCATCCCGACCACGCTCGTCTCGGCGCTGACCGGCGATCAGCTGCTGCCCGTCCTGCTCGTCGCGATCCTGTTCGGCATCGCGCTGTCGATGGTCGGTGAGCCCGCTGCACCGGTACGCGACATGCTCGAGCGGGTTGGCCTTGTGGTATTCAAGCTGGTCGGCATCCTGATGCGCGCGGCCCCGGTCGGGGCGTTCGGCGCGATGGCCTTTACCATCGGCAAATACGGCATTGAATCGCTCGCCAATCTAGCCGGGCTGGTCGCGACCTTTTACCTCACCTCGCTGATCTTCGTCGTCGCCGTCCTCGGCATCGTCGCCCGGCTCGCGGGCTTCTCGATCTTCAAGCTGATCCGCTATCTCAAGGCCGAATTGCTACTCGTGCTCGGCACCTCATCGTCCGAAAGCGCGCTGCCCAGCCTGATGGACAAGATGGAGCGTGCGGGCTGCGAAAAGTCGGTCGTCGGCCTCGTCGTGCCGACCGGCTATTCGTTCAACCTCGACGGCACCAATATCTACATGACGCTGGCAGCGCTGTTCATCGCGCAGGCGTGCAATGTCGACCTGACCCTCGGCGACCAGATCGCGCTGCTGCTGATCGCGATGATCTCGTCCAAAGGCGCGGCGGGGGTGACCGGCGCGGGGTTCATTACGCTCGCCGCGACGCTGTCGATCGTGCCGTCGGTGCCGGTCGCGGGCATGGCGCTGATCCTGGGCATCGACCGCTTCATGAGCGAGTGCCGCAGCCTCACCAATTTCATCGGCAACGCGGTGGCGACCGTCGTCGTCGCGCGCTGGGACAATGCGCTCGACAAGGACGCGCTCGACCGCGCGCTGTCGGGCGATGCACCCGCGGGTCCGGCATGGCCGGCAACGGAGACCGATCCGGACTGATCAGGGACATTGGGAAGGGCGGACGTCGAAGCCGCCTTCCCGAAAACAGGGAGAGAAGACCATGACCAACCGCAACAGGCTCCGCGCGCTCGCGACCGGCACCGCACTCGCCACGCTCGCAATCGCGCTGCCGGCCCACGCCCAGGACGCGCTACCCGCCACGTCTTCGACGGATGACGCTCCGCAAGAGGTCGTCGTCGTCGGCACCCAGATCAAGGGCAAGGACATCACCACCGCCCTGCCCGTCACCGTGGTCGATCGCGCCCAGATTGATGCGACCGGCGCGCTGTCGGGCGATGACCTGATCCGGTCGATCCCGCAGGCGGGCGACGTCACGTTTAACGAGGCGAACAACCCGCAGACCAGCAACGCCGCGCGCGGGGACGTCAATTCGATCAACCTGCGCAATCTGGGCGTCGGCAACACGCTGGTGCTGCTCAACGGCCGCCGCATGGTCAGCCACCCGACCAGCCAGGCTGGCGACGGCAACGTGCCGGTGCTCGGCTACAATTCCAACGCGCTGCCCGTCGCGGGGATCGAGCGGCTGGAGATCCTGCGCGATGGCGCCGCAGCCATTTACGGCGCGGACGCAGTCGCCGGCGTGGTCAACACCGTCACCCGCGGCGACTTTGACGGCGCGCGGCTCGACCTGCGCTATGGCTATGCCGAGGGGACGCACCGCAAGGAGTTCGAGGGCACCGGGCTGATCGGACATAATTTCGCCGGGGGGCGCGGCAATTTCTCGCTGTTCGTCAACTATGTCCGCCGCACTGCGCAGCTCGCGGAGGATCAGGACTATACCGCGACTGACAATCTCCTCTCCTTCTTCGCCAATGACCCCGCCTATGCCGGAAACCTCGCGGCGGACGGCCGCGCGACGCAGAGCCCCTGGGCCAATCTCGCGGTCGTTGGCGGCCCCGGCACGATCCGTCGCAGCCCAGGCAATCAGGCACTGACCTCGTCGGCAGGCGCGTTCCATACCCAGTCGTCGCTCAACCCCGGTTGCGCGGTCACGATCAACAGCAATGTCTGCTACGGCACCGGCACCCGCGCGACCGCATCGACGCTGCGCAGCGAGCGGTTCGACACGCGCCCCGGCACCACCGTCACGCCGTCGTTCAACCGCTACAACGCCTTCTTCACCGGCCGCTACGAAGTGAGCGACGCGGTCGAGCTCTATACCGAGCTTGGCTATTACCTCGCCGATACCCAGCGGATTCAGCCTCCGACGATCAACCTCAATGCGATCGTGATTCCGGCGAGCAACTATTGGAATCCGTTCGGCCCGGTCACCTTCGCCGATGGCCAGACCAACCCCAACCGCATCGCCGGCCTGACCAACGTCCCCGCCGCCGGCCTTCCCGTGCGCCTGACCACCTATCGCTTCGTCGATGCGGGTAACCAGATCGTGGATGTCGAAAACTGGCAGTCGCGCTTCCTGCTCGGCGCGCGCGGCAAGATCGGCAGCTTCGACTATGACACCGGCATCCTCTATTCGGAGGCGCAGGCGCGCGACAGCTCCAACGCGATCGACATGACCGCGCTTCAGCGCAACCTCGCCCTGTCGACGCCAGACGCCTACAACCCGTTCAGCGGCGGCTGTTCGGCCACCCCATCGCTCGGCGACTGTTCGCCGGCGAGCCAGGCGACGATCGACGCGATCAGCTTTAACCTCGTCCGCAAGTCCAAGACGACCTTGCTGCTCGGCGATTTCAAACTGTCCAATTCCAGCCTGTTCGACCTGCCCGGCGGCGGCGTCGGCATCGCATTCGGTGTCGAGGGTCGGCGCGAAACGCAGCAGGACATTCGCGATCCCAACCTCAACGGCCAGATCACCTTTACCGACATGGTGACGGGTGACACGAACCTGTCCAACGTCGCGGCGGTCAGCCCGACCCCCTCGGTGTTCGGCAGCCGCACCGTGCTGTCGGCCTATGCCGAACTCGCCGTGCCGCTGGTGTCGCCCGAAATGGACGTACCGCTGGTCCACCGCCTCGACCTGCAGATCGCAGGCCGGGCCGAGGAATATTCGGACTTCGGATCGGTCGCCAAGCCCAAGGTGGCGGCGGCATGGGATATCGTCGATGGCCTGCGCCTGCGCGGCTCCTGGTCGCAGGGCTTCCGCGCGCCGAACCTGGAGCAGACCAAGACGGTCGCCTATTCGCGGCTTAACTCGAACACAGATTACTACCGGTGCGAGGCGGACCTGCGCGCCGCGCGGATTGCGAATTTCGGCGCGTGCAGCCGGGGCATCAGCTATTCGATCTTCATCAGCGGCAACCCCGACCTGCAGCCGGAAGAAAGCACCAACTGGACCGTCGGCACGGTGATCGAGCCCAAGTTCATCCCCAGCCGCCTCGGCCGCCTGACGCTGACCGCCGATTTCTGGTCGATCCAGCAGACCGGCATCGTCGGCCAGTTCGGCGCGCAAAATGCGCTGGTTCTGGACTATCTGCTGCGCCTCCAGGGATCGAGCAACCCGAACGTGATCCGCTCCGCCCCCACCGCCGACGACACGCCGGTGTTCACCGGCACCGGACTGGCTCCGGTAGGGGCGGTCACGCGGATCAACGACCAGTTCGTCAATTTGCTACCCCAGACGGTTCAGGGCGTCGATCTGGCGCTGCTCTACAATGTCCGCACCGACATCGGCCGGTTCGACGTGGCGCTGAACGCCGCGCGCCTGACCAAATTCTCGCGCGAGACGCCGCCGGCGGTGCAGGCATTGTTCGACGCGCGCGCAGCGGGTCAGATCAACGCCGCCACCCCGCTAACCGACGCCAGCGACCTGATCGAGCAGCGCGGGCGACCCAAGTGGCGCGTCACCGGATCGCTCACCTGGAGCCACAAGGGCTTCCAGATCGGTGCATTCGGTAATTACATCGGCACCGTGTACGACACCAACTTCCTCGATACGGCCGGCAACCCGTACAAGGTCGAGGGCAAGGCGTTCTTCAACCTCTATGGGCAGTATCGCATCCGCAAGGGGCCGCTGGAGGACACGCGCTTCCGCATCGGCGCGCGCAACGTGTTCGACACGCAGCCGCCGGTAATCGCCGATGGCTATCTCGGGTCGCTCTACGTCCCCTATGGCCGCTACCTCTACGCCTCGATCGGGAAGACGTTCTGATGCGTTGGGTCGCCGCCCTCGTCCTGCTCTTCGTCGCAGCCCCGGTTTCGGCGCGGAGCGAGGTGATCAACCTCTGGCCCGGCGCGATGCCGGGCAGCGGCACCGTCACCGGGCCGGAGAAGATCGGCAGCGAGGGCGCGGCGACCGGATCGGTCTCCAACGTCACCGTGCCGCGCATGGTCGTCGTGCGGCCGAAAAAACCGAACGGCGCGGCTGTACTCGTGATCGGCGGCGGCGGCTATTTCCGCATCCAGATCGGCAGCGCGGCGATGCCCACTGCGCAGTGGCTGGCCGAGCGCGGCGTGACCGCCTTCGTCCTCTATTACCGCCTGCCCGGCGATGGCTGGAGCTCGGAGGTGCCATTTCAGGACGGGCAGCGCGCGATGCGGCTGCTGCGCGGCAACTGGAAGGCGCTGGGCATCGATCCCAAGCGGATCGGCGTCATCGGCTTTTCGGCGGGCGGGCATCTTGCCGGCACGCTGGCGACGCGCGGGGCGCAGGACTTCTACCCGGCGATCGACGCGGTGGACGCGGTCAGCGCGGTGCCGGACTTTGCCGGGCTGATCTATCCGGTGGTGTCTATGCGCGCGCCGATCGATACGACGCGCACCGCGCGCTATGTCAGCAAGCTGCCCGACTGGCGCGATGCCTATTCGGTCGAGGCGCAGGTGACCGGGGCGACCCCGCCGATCTTCCTCGCCCACGCCTATGACGACCCCACCGCCGATGTCGCGCACAGCCTTCGCCTCGCAGCGGCGATGCACGCGGCGAAGCGCCCGGTCGAGATGCACCTGTTCCAGCGCGGCGGGCATAGCTGGGGCCTCGGCAAGCCCGGCGAACCGGTCGCAGCCTGGCCCCGTCTGTTTTCAAGCTGGGCGCGGGCGAATGGCTGGCTGCCCGCGCGCAAGTCTGCCGAGCCCGCCGACTGAGCGCCCTCACTACGACAAAAGTCGGACTGACCTGTCGCTCCCGATGCGCTAACGCGGATAGCAAACGCGCGGCGTAGACAGGAGAGTGACATGGCCCAGACGATCTTCCCGGTACCCGAACAATGGGCGGCAAGCGCGCTGGTCGATGCGGACGGCTATGACGCGATGTACCGCCGCTCGGTCGAAGATCCCGAGGGCTTCTGGCGTGAGGCGGCGCAGCGGATCGACTGGATCACGCCATTCACGCGGGTCAAGGAAACCAGCTTCGAAGAGGCCGATTTCGGCATCGCCTGGTTCAGTGACGGCACGCTCAACATCAGCGCCAATGCACTCGACCGCCACCTTGCCGAGCGCGGCGATGCAACCGCGATCCTGTGGGAACCGGACAGCCCGGACGAGCCGCACCGCGTTATCACCTATCGCGAACTCCATGCCGATGTCTGCCGCTTCGCCAATCTGCTGAAAGCTCAGGGGGTCAAGCGCGGCGAGCGGGTTACGCTCTACCTCCCGATGGTCCCCGAAGCGGCGGTAGCGATGCTCGCCTGCGCACGCATCGGCGCGATCCATTCGATCGTGTTCGCCGGATTCTCCCCCGACGCGCTCGCCGGGCGCATCCAGGATTGCGACAGCCGTATCGTCCTCACCGCCGACGAAGGGCTGCGCGGCGGCAAGCGCATCCCGCTCAAGGCCAATGTCGATGACGCCCTCGCCCGCTGTCCCGGGGTCGAGCGCGTCATCATGCTCCGCCGCACCGGCGCCGATGTCCCGATGGTTGCAGGCCGCGATATCGACTGGGCCGAAGCCGCCAGCCAGTCCGCCGACTGCGCGCCCGAGGCGATGGGCGCGGAAGACCCGCTGTTCATCCTCTATACCTCCGGCTCCACCGGCAAGCCCAAGGGCGTGCTGCACACCACTGGCGGCTATGCGGTGTGGACGGCGATGACGCACGAGTACGTCTTCGATTACCGCCCCGGCCAGATTTACTGGTGCGCCGCCGATGTGGGCTGGGTCACCGGGCACAGCTACGTCGTCTACGGCCCGCTGATGAACGGCGCGACCACGGTGATGTTCGAAGGCGTCCCCAACTTCCCCGACCACAGCCGCTTCTGGCAGGTGGTCGACAAGTTCAAGGTCGAGATCTTCTACGCCGCCCCAACCGCCCTGCGCGCGCTGATGCGCGAGGGCGATGAGTGGGTGAAACGCACCAGTCGCACCAGCCTGCGCCTGCTCGGCAGCGTCGGCGAGCCGATCAATCCCGAGGCATGGGAATGGTATCACCGCGTGGTCGGTGAGGGCCGCTGCCCGATCGTCGACACCTGGTGGCAGACCGAGACCGGCGGCGCGATGATCACCCCCCTGCCCGGCGCGACTGCGCTCAAGCCCGGTTCGGCGACCAAGCCGTTCTTTGGCGTCCAGCCCGCTTTGCTCGACAATGACGGCAAGCTGATCGAGGGCGCGGGCGACGGGTGCCTGGTCATCACCGACAGCTGGCCCGGCCAGATGCGCACCGTCTGGGGCGACCATGACCGCTTTTTCCAGACCTATTTCAGCACCTTCCCCGGCCGCTATTTCACCGGTGACGGCTGCCGCCGCGACGAAGACGGCTATTACTGGATCACCGGCCGCATCGACGACGTCATCAACGTCTCTGGCCACCGCATGGGCACCGCCGAGATCGAAAGCGCGCTCGTCGCCCATCACAAGGTCGCCGAAGCCGCAGTCGTCGGCATGCCGCACGACATCAAGGGCCAGGGCATCTACGCCTTCGTCACCACCAATGCCGAGGTCGAGCCCGACGCCGCGCTGCGCGCCGAGCTGATCAAATGGGTGCGCCAGGAAATCGGCCCCATCGCCACCCCCGACGTGATCCAGTTCGCCCCGGCTTTGCCCAAGACCCGATCGGGCAAGATCATGCGCCGCATCCTGCGCAAGATCGGCGAGAATGACGTCAGCAATCTTGGAGACACGTCGACGCTGGCCGACCCGTCGGTGGTCGATCACCTGCTGGCAAATCGCCCCCAGCTTGCGGGGGCCTAGAGCGGCAGCCCCACATAATTCTCCGCAATCGCCGTCTGCATCGCGGTCGAGCTGGCGACATAGTCCAGTTCGGCCTCCTGCATGCGATGCTCGAACGCGCCATCCTCGGGGAAGCGGTGCATCAGCTTGGTCAGGTACCAGCTGAACCGCTCCGCCTTCCAGATCCGCGCGAGCGCGCGCGCCTGATAGCCGTCCAGCCCCGCCGCATCCCCCTGCTTCACCGCACCCACCAGCGCGTCGCAGAGATAAGCGACATCCGACGCAGCCAGGTTCAGACCCTTGGCCCCGGTCGGCGGCACGATATGCGCGCTGTCCCCGGCGAGGAACAGCCGACCATGCCGCATCGTCTCGAACACATAAGACCGCAGCGGCGCGATCGACATTTCCAGCGCCGGGCCGCGCGTCACCTTATGATCGCTGATCGGGTCGAACCGCGCGGCGAGTTCATCCCACAACCGCTCCTCGGTCCAGTCCTCGATCCGGTCACTCAGCGGCACCTGGATGTAATAACGGCTGCGCGTCTTCGAGCGCATCGAGGCCAGCGCGAAGCCGCGCTGCCCATTGGCATAGATCAGCTCGTCATGGCACGGCGGCACATCCGCCAGGATGCCGAGCCAGCCGAACGGATAGACCCGTTCGAACTCCCGCACCGCGCTCGCCGGGATCGCCTTGCGCGATGGCCCGTGGAACCCGTCGCACCCGGCGATATAGGCGCAGTCGATCCGGTTCGTCGCGCCGTCCTTCACATAAGTAACGAACGGCGCATCGCCCTCGATCTCATGCAACGCGACATCGCCCGCGTCATAGACGACCTCCAGCCCCCGCTCCGGTGCCGCGTCCATCAGGTCGCGGGTCAGCTCGGTCTGGCCATAGACCATCACGTTGCGCCCGGTCAGCGCGGCGATATCGATGCGGATCAGCCGGTCGTCGGTGGCGAGGTTGAACCCCGCTTCGACCAGCCCCTCCCGCTTCATCCGCGCATCAAGGCCGAGCCGCGTCATCAGATCGGTCGTCACCGTCTCCAGCACGCCCGCCCGGATCCGACCGAGCACATAATCGGGCGACGCGCGCTCGATAACGACGCAATCCACCCCCGCCTGACGCAGCAGATGGCCGAGCAGCAGGCCCGAAGGCCCTGCCCCGATGATCGCAACCTGGGTCTTCATGTCATTTCCCCACGGCCGCATCCGCGCGGCCAGTTGATGTTCAGCGCGCGGCGTTGAGCTGCTGCTCCAGCTGGTGCAGCACGCGGTAGCAGGGCAGCACCTGCGCAACGCTGGAATTGGGCTCACGCCCCTCGCGGATCGCCGCGACAAACTCGCGATCCTGCAGTTCGATGCCGTTGTTCGACACCGCGACCCCGGACAGATCGACCGGCTCCTCGCGCCCGGTCACCAGATCGTCGTAGCGCGCGATCCAGGTGCCATTGTCGCAGATGTAGCGGAAGAAGGTGCCGAGCGGCCCGTCATTGTTGAACGACAGGCTGAGCGTGCAGATCGCGCCGCTTTCCGCCTTCAGCTGGATCGACATGTCCATCGCGATGCCAAGCTCGGGATGGATCGGACCCTCGATCGCGTTGGCGGCAATGATCGGCCCCGCCTGATAAGCGAACAGGTCGACCGTGTGCGCGGCATGGTGCCACAGCAGATGATCGGTCCAGCTGCGCGCCTCACCTTTTGCGTTCATGTTCTGGCGGCGGAAGAAATAGGTCTGCACGTCCATCTGCTGAACGTTCAGCTCGCCCGCCGCGATCTTGCGGTGCAGATATTGGTGGCTGGGATTGAAGCGGCGGGTATGGCCGACCATCGCGGTCAGCCCGGTCTCCTGCGCCTTGGCCAGCACCGCCTCACCATCCGCCAGGCTGTCGCACAGCGGAATCTCGACCTGAACATGCTTGCCCGCATCCAGGCACTGGATCGCCTGCGCCGCATGCATCTGGGTCGGGGTGCACAGGATCACCGCGTCGAGGCCCGGCTGCTCTAGCGCTTCGGCGAGCTCGGTGGTGGCGTGCGGAATGCCATATTTGGCCGCGACCGCCTGGGTCGGTTCGAGCCGGCGGCCGACGACCGAGATCACCTCGACCCCGTCGATCTTCTGAAGTCCGTCGAGATGCTTTTCGCCGAAAGCCCCGGCGCCTGCGAGTGCGATTTTCATGTTTCGCTCCAGTGAATTCGTCACCCCAGCGAACGCTGGGGTCTCATAAGGTTTTCCGATGCCGTCCGAGACCCCAGCGTTCGCTGGGGCGACGGTCAGGCCGCAAACCCGCTGCCAGCCATATCCAGCCCCTCGCCATTGTCCGGGCGCAGGACGAGATGCCCGATCGCGGTATTCGAACACGGGATATGGTAATGCCGGTGCAGCGCGGCGGTGCGCTTGCCCATCGCGCCGCGCATGATCAGCCACATGACCATCTCGATCCCTTCGGACCCGGTCTCGCGCAGATATTCGATGTGCGGGATGCGGCGCAGGTGGTCGCTCTCGCCGATCAGCCCGTCGAGGAACATATTGTCCCACTCACGATTGATCAGGCCCGCGCGCGGCCCCTGCAACTGGTGGCTCATGCCGCCGGTGCCCCACACCTGAACGTTCAGATCCTCGGGGAAGCTCGCCACGGCGCGCGCGATCGCCTCGCCCAGCGCCCAGCAGCGATTGCCCGAGGGCGGCGGGTAGGTGACGACATTGACCGCCAGCGGGATCACCTTGCACGGCCACGCATCGGGCGTGCCGAACATCATGCTGAGCGGGACGGTCAGGCCGTGATCGACCTGCATTTCGTTGATGATCGTCATGTCGAATTCGTCGAGCACCAGGCTCTGCGCGATGTGCCAGGCAAGGTCGGGATGCCCCTCGACGTCCGGCACCGGACGCGGCCCCCAGCCCTCGTCCGCCGCGGTGTAGCGCTCGCCACAGCCGATCGCGAATGTGGGGATGATCTTCATGTCGAACGCCGACGCATGGTCGTTATAGACCAGGATCACGACGTCGGGCTTCTCGGCCTTCTCCCATTCGCGCGTCCAGTCGTATCCGGCGAAGATCGGGCCGAAATAATCGTCGCGGTCCTTGCCCTGATCGACGGCAACGCCGAGCAGCGGCACATGGCTCGATGCGACGCCTGCGGTAATCCGTGCCATGCTCAACGTCCTTCTTTGATCGAGCGGACGCCTTCGGGCGAACGCCCGCCGCGCATCATCATCTCGCGATATTCGGGAAAGCTCATGTCGGTCATCGTGCTGACCGCCTCGGCAAACGGGATGCCATCGGTCGAGAACAGTTTAGCGAGAAAATAGACGTTGCCGCCCAGATCCAGGCACTTGTTGTAATCGCGGTCGAGCAGCGCCTGTTTCATCTCTTCGGAGAGCGGCCATTCGTCGAGATAGGCGCGCTCGTCCGCCTTGAAGCGTTCGCGGTTCTCGGCTTTCATCAGGCTCATCGCGAACTGGTTCATATGGTACCCGGCGCGCGCGCGCTTGGCGGTGAACACGCGCGTGCCGGGAATATCCTCGAACTCGGCGAGATAGGCGTGGATGTCGGTGTGGTCGGTCACAGGCCGCGCTCCTTCAGCTTGGCGTCGAGGCGGGGGAAGACACGGCGGGCATTGCCGGAAAAGATCGCGGCACGCTCTGCGTCGCTGATGTCGAGGGCATCGACGTAGCGCTTGGTATCGTCGAAATAATGCCCGGTGGTGGGATCGATGCCGCGCACCGCGCCGACCATTTCCGACCCGAACAGGATGTTCTTGTTCTCGATCACGTCGGCCAGCAGGTCGATGCCCGGCTGGTGATAGACACAGGTGTCGAAGAAGATGTTGTTCATCAGATGCGTGTCGAGCGCCGGCTTCTTCAGCATGTCGGCAAGGCCGCGATAGCGCCCCCAATGGTACGGCACAGCGCCGCCGCCATGCGGGATGATGAAGCGCAATGTCGGGAAATCGGCGAACAGATCGCCCTCCAGCAACTGCATGAACGCCACCGTGTCAGCAGCGATATAATAGCCACCGGTTGCGTGCATCGCCGGGTTGCAGCTGCCCGAGACATGGATCATCGCCGGAACGTCTAGCTCGACCATCTTCTCGTAGAAGGGGTACCAGTAACGGTCGGTCAGCGGCGGATGCGTGAAATGCCCGCCGCCCGGATCGGGGTTGAGGTTGCAGCCAATAAAGCCGAGCTCGGTCACGCATCGCTCCAGCTCGGCGATGCTGGCGGTCATGTCGGCCTTGGGCGATTGCGGCAGCATGCACACACCGACGAACGTCTCGGGGAACAGCCCGACGACACGCGCGATCAGGTCGTTGCAGCGCCGCGCCCATTCGATCGCGACAGCTTCGTCTCCGACATGCGGCGCCATCGCCGATGCGCGGGGTGAGAAGATGGTCAGGTCCGCGCCGCGCTCCTTGATAAGACGCAGCTGGTTCGCCTCGATCGTCTCGCGGATCTCGTCATCGCTGATCTCGGGATAGGGCGGGCACGGCGTCCCCGCCTTGAACGCCGCCTTCTGCTCCTCGCGCCAGGCGTCATGCGCCTTGGGCAGGACGGTGTAATGGCCGTGGCAGTCGATGATCACGCGGCTTGGTCCTCTTCCCTTGCTTCAATCGCGGCGAGTTTCGCCGTCAGCCCATCGGGCGGCGTCAAATCGAGCGCACCCATCTCACGCTGCCGCCGGATCGTGCCGCGCGTCATCGCCGGATCGACGCCCAGACCGCTCAGCGTCTTGGCGACCTCCTCCATCTCGGCGGCTCGGCGCGTGCCGTGCGCGAGCATGCGATCGAGATTATAGTCGACGCGCTCCGCCCAGCCCTGTTCCTTCCAGCTCGCGTCGAGCGAGGCGAGCACTGCCTCACGCACCCCCGCCCGCTCCGCCGCCAGGACACATTCGGCGGTCAGCGCCTCCAGCCCCTTGACCATCACCGACCGGATCATCTTGATCGAAGACGCGTCACCGACAGTGGGCCCCGACACTGCGACCTTGGCAAAGCCATAGGCGCGCAGGGCTTCGGCGGCGGCATCGGCATGTGGCCCCGCGACCAGCAGCGGGACGCCCAGCCGCGCAGGCAACACGGGCGCCATCACCGCGACATCAACGTAACGCCCGCCTGCAGTCTCGATCGCCTGTGCCGCCTCCCGCTTGGTGCCGGGCGCAACGCTGTTCATATCGAGCCACAAGGCGCCTGGTTTCAGCAGCGGCGCACAGCGCTGCGCGGCGGCGAGCGCCTGATCGGCGGTGACGAGGCTCAGCACCAGATCGGCCCGCGCCAGTGCTCCGGCGGGGGTTGCTGACCAGCGGATTTCGGCGGATTCGAATTCGGCGATCTTGAGTGGACGTGTTTCGCCATTCTCGGTGGCGATGTCGAATGCTGCGACGCCGGGTTGCGCGAAGGCTTGGCCTGCTTCGCCAAATCCCACAAGAGATGTCACACCGATCATGGGGTCTATGAAGCGTTGTTCCGCGACATGTTCTAATCGGATTGCGCTGCGGGCTATCCGTTTTTCTGAAGTCTGGTCTCTTTTGAGGCGCGGTGGAGGAGGTCGATGAAGCGGGCCTGGCTGGCGGTGGGGCGCCAGTTGGCGCGGGTGCTGATGCCGATGGTGCGGACTGCAGCGGGGAGTCGCGGGCCGATGCGTTCGAGCATCCCTGCCCCCACCTCCAGCGCGACCTGGTCGGGCGAGAGCAGGGTCAGCAGGTCGCTCTGCACCAGCAGGCCTCGGATCACCATCACCGAGCCGCACTCGATCGGCACGGGAGGCAGCGCGCGCCCGGCGAACAGCGCCTCCCAATGCGCGCGCAGCGGGGTGCCGACCGGGCCGACCACCCAGGATTGCGCGGCGAGCGTGTCGAGGTCGACCGCGCCCCCTGCCAGCGGATGCCCGCGCCGCCCGAAAATCGCGAGGCGATCGGTGAACAACGGCACCTGCTCCACCCCCGGCGGACAGTCGTCGCGCAGTGCGCCGACCATGATGTCGATGATGCCGTCGAGCAGCGGATCGACCAGCTCGCGCCACGATCCTTCGATCACATCGACCACGGTGCGCGGCTCTTCGCGCAGGAATTGCGCAAGGCTGTGCGGGAGCAGCAGCGCGCGGCTGAGCGGCATCGCGCCGATCGCGATGCGCCCGCCCTCCCCCTCGTCACCGCGCGCTTCAGCGATCCCCGCCGCGATCTCACCGGCGGCAAGGCGCACCCCGCGCGCCAGCGTGCGGCCTGCGGGCGTCAGCGCCATCCCCCGCCCGCGCCGCTCGGCGAGCGGGGTGGCGCAGACCTGTTCGAGCTCACGCACCGAACGATGCACCGCCGGCTGCGACATGCCGCTCGCCGCCGCCGCGCCGGCAAAGCCCTGCGCATCGGCGAAGTGCAGAAAGGCGTCGAGCTGGGTCGCGGTCATCAGCAACTCGGGCCGCGCAAATCCGCGCGTGCCGCCGCGCGCCGAGCGCCGGGTGGCGGACGCGAGCTGATCGAAGGCACGCTCTACCCGCTCGGCCAGCGCGGTCCCGGCTGGGCTCGGCGTCACCCCGTCCGAATGCCGGTCGAACAGGGTGACGCCCAGCTGCTTCTCAAGCTTGGCCAACCCCTGCGTCAGTGCCGGTTGAGACAATCCCGCCGCCTCCGCCGCGCGGTTGAGGCTGCCCTGCGCGATCACCTGGCCAAGCGCGCGGAGGTGGCGGAGGTTAAGGTCGAACGGCCGGATCATGCCACCAACATATCCGAAAATCTTATTACATAAACGGAATTCATATTATGGCGTGTTGGAGATCGGCAGCCATGGAAGGTGAACATAGTCGCGGGCCGAAATGCGCATTTGTTCAAAAAAGCGAACATGTCGCGCAACAAGGCTACATCGGCCCAAAGGCGGGTTCGACATTCCGCACCGGAGAAGACAATGAGTGCACGCGTCGTCCAGAATATCGAGCGCACCCCGATGGACATCGTCGATGGCCTTGCCCAGGCCGGCGTTGCAACGGTGCATGAGGCGCAGGGGCGGATCGGACTGCTCGCCCACACCATGCGTCCGATCTATGCCGGCGCGCGCATTGCGGGGAATGCGGTGACCATCTCGTCCCCGCCCGGCGACAATTGGATGGTGCATGTCGCGATCGAGCAGCTGCAGGCGGGCGATATCCTCGTCCTCGCGCCGACCTCCCCATGCGTCGATGGCTATTTCGGCGATCTGCTGGCGACCAGCGCGATGGCGCGGGGGTGCCGCGGGCTGGTGATCGACGCGGGCGTGCGCGATGTGCGCGACCTGACGCAGATGGGCTTTCCGGTGTGGTCGAAGGCGGTGTTTGCGCAGGGGACGGTCAAGAATACGCTGGGGTCGGTCAATGTGCCGATCGTGTGTGCTGGGGCAGCAATCGAGCCGGGCGATGTCATCGTTGCCGACGATGACGGGGTATGCGTGGTCAAGCGCGGCGATGCTGCCACCGTGCTGGGGGCGGCGCGCAAGCGTGAGGCGGCCGAAGAGGCCAAGCGGGTACGGCTGGCGGCGGGCGAACTGGGCCTCGACATCTACGACATGCGGCCGCGCCTCGCGGAGATGGGGTTGCGGTATGAGTGAGGGCGTCCGCTGCATGTGGATGCGCGGGGGAACTTCGAAGGGGGGGTATTTCCTTGCCGACGACCTGCCCAGCGACACCGCCGCGCGCGACGCCTTCCTGCTGCGGGTGATGGGGTCGCCCGATCCGCGCCAGATCGACGGCATGGGCGGGGCCGATCCGCTGACGAGCAAGGTCGCGGTGGTGCGCAAGTCCGCGCGCGACGGGGTCGATGTCGATTATCTGTTCCTGCAGGTATTCGTCGATCAGGCGATCGTCACCGATGCGCAGAATTGCGGAAACATCCTGGCCGGGATCGGGCCGTTCGCGATCGAGCGTGGGCTGGTTGCGGCGCAGGATGGCGAGACGCGCGTCGCGATCTTCATGGAAAATACCGGGCAGGTCGCGGTGGCGACGGTGCAGTCACCGGGCGGCGTGGTCCGTTATGACGGCGATGCCAGCATCAGCGGCGTGCCGGGAACTGCGGCCCCCATCCCCCTCGCCTTTCGCGACACCGCCGGGTCGAGCTGCGGCGCGCTCTTGGCGACCGGTAATGGCGTCGACGAGATCGACGGCGTGAAGGTCACGCTGATCGACAATGGCATGCCGTGCGTGGTGATCGCTGCCGCCGATGTCGGCATCACCGGTTACGAGGACCGCGATACGCTTGACGCCGACGCGGCGATGAAGGCGAAGGTGGAGGCGATCCGGCTGAAGGCCGGGCCGTTGATGAACCTGGGCGATGTGAGCGACAAGTCGGTGCCCAAGATGATGCTGGTCGCCGCGCCGCGCGACGGTGGCGCGATTGCGGTGCGCTCGCTGATCCCGCATCGTGTGCATGCATCGATCGGGGTGCTGGGCGCGGTGAGCGTGGCGACGGCGTGTCTGATCGAGGGATCGCCTGCGGCTGCGCTGGCGGTAGTGCCGGAGGGGCGGTCGCTGACCCTGGGGGTCGAGCATCCGACCGGGGTGACCGAATGCGTGGTGACGCTGGACGATGCTGGTGCGCCGATCGAGGCGGGGATGCTGCGGACGGCGCGGAAACTGATGGATGGAGTGGTGTTCGGGTGATGCCGGGTCGGCGTTCCATCACCATCCGTCATGCTGAACTTGTTTCAGCATCCACCCTGCTGCCAGCCGCTCAGTCGCCTGTGGAGCGGTGGATCCTGAAACAAGTTCAGGATGACGGAAATATGGGAGTGTGGCGGTGAGCACAGATCAGGACGGACGTATCCGCAGCTGGACGCTGGAGCCGTCGAAGCCACGCTTCACCCCGCCTCCCGGAGCGGTCGACGCACATTGCCATGTGTTCGGGCCGCAGGCGCAATTCCCGTTCAGCCCCAAAGCCAAATATTTGCCGCAGGATGCTGGGCCCGACGCGCTGTTCGCGCTGCGCGCGCAGCTCGGCTTTGCGCGCAATGTCATCGTTCAGGCGAGCTGTCACGGGACCGACAATGCGGCAACGCTGAACGGCATTGCCGTGTCGAACGGCACGTGTCGCGGGGTCGCGGTGGTCGATCCGGCGATCGGCGACGCCGAGCTGGATGCGCTGCATGCGGGCGGCATTCGCGGGGTGCGGTTCAACTTTTTGAAGCGGCTGGTGGACGATGCGCCGAAGGACAAGTTCCTCGAAGTGGCGGAACGGATCGCGCGGCTGAACTGGCACGTCGTGGTCTATTTCGAGGCGGATATTCTTGAGGAAATGAAGCCGTTCCTCGCCGCGATCCCCGTGCCGATCGTGATCGACCATATGGGCCGGCCCAATGTGCGGCAGGGGCCCGACGGCGCGGACATGACGGCGTTTCGCGCGCTGCTCGATAGTCGCGACGACATCTGGACCAAGGTCACCTGCCCCGACCGGCTCGATCCTGCGGGGCCGCCTTATGCCGATTTCGTAGCGGCGGTGCGGCCGTTGGTCGAGGCCTATCCCGATCGGGTGCTGTGGGGCACCGACTGGCCGCATCCGAACATGGAGAGCGTGCTGCCCGATGACGGCGCGCTGGTTGATGTGATCCCCGAAATCGCGCCGACTGCGGCGTTGCAGCACAAGCTGCTCGTCGCCAATCCGATGCGGCTCTATTGGCCCGAGGAAGGCTGACCGGCGGGGTCGCCGCAGAGGGCGACCTTGCCGAACGCGATCGTGAGCAAGCAATTTCTCCCCTGCGCAGCAGGGGAGGTGGCAGCACGAAGTGCTGACGGAGGGGCCGCCACTGCAAGTGGCGGAATTTTGCCGAGCTGTTCACGGCTGTCTGCGCAGCCGCCCCTCCACCACCGCCTGCGGCGGCGGTCCCCCTCCCCCAGCAAGCTGGGGGAGGAATCGGACGATTACCCCCAAACGTCCTTCGCCACGTCGATCACCAGGCGCATCTTTGCTGCCTGCTGTTCGACCTCGATGTCGTTGCCGTGGACGGTCGAGGAGAAGCCGCATTGCGGCGACAGGGCGAGCTGATCAAGCGGCGCGAATTGCGCGGCTTCCTCGATGCGGCGCTTGACGTCGTCCTTTGACTCCAGCTCGCCGAGCTTGGTCGTGACGAGGCCGAGCACGACGGTCTTGCCCTTGGGGACAAAGCGCAGCGGGGCGAAATCGCCCGAGCGGGGATCGTCATATTCGAGAAAATAGCCGTCGATATTGAGTTCGTTGAACAGCACTTCGGCGACGGGCTCGTAGCCGCCTTCTGCTGCCCAGCTCGAGCGGAAATTGCCGCGGCACAGGTGGACGCAGACGACCATGTCGTCGGGCTTGTCGCGGATCGATTCGTTGATGATGCGCGCATAGAGGCGCGGCAGCTCGTCGGGGTCCATGCCGCGCTTGCGGGCGTTCTCACGCTGCGTGTCGTCGCACAGATAGGCGAGGTTGGTGTCGTCGAGCTGGAGGTAGCGGCAGCCGGCATCGGCGAGGCTGGCGATCTCGGCGCGGTAGGCGGCGGCGAGGTCGGTATAGAAATCCTCAAGGTCGGGATAGGCGGAGGCGTCGATCGCATCGCGGCCGCCGCGAAAGTGCAGCATCGTCGGCGAGGGGATGGTGACCTTGGGCGTGCGCGACGTGCAGCTGGCGAGGAATTCATAATCGGCGCGCTGGATGTCCTTGGCATGGCCGATCTTGCCGGTGATTTTCATCACCGGCGGGGCATATTCCAGCTCCTTGCCGCCATGCTGGTGGAACTTCACCTGGGTGCCGCCAGCCTCATCGACGCCGTCGAGCTGGAGCAGGAAATCGGTGTGGAAATAGGTGCGGCGGAACTCACCGTCGGTGATGCCTTCAAGGCCCAGATCCTCCTGGAACTTCACCACGCCGCGAATCGCTTCGTCCTCGACGGCGCGCAGGGCGGCGGCGTCGATCTCACCCGCCTTGAACGCGGCACGGGCGTCGATCAGCGCCTTGGGGCGCAGGAAGCTGCCGACATGATCGGCGCGGAACGGGGGCGTGGGCATCCTGATTCTCCTTGCGATATTTGTAAGTGTTACATACAAAATACTGCAATGATCGATAGGACAGGAAGAGGAGCGAGGCAATGACCTGGATCACCAACCGCTGGTATGTCGCCGCATGGGATTCGGAGGTGGACCGCACGCCAATCGCACGCACCATCTGTGGCGAACCGGTAATGCTGTACCGCAAGCTGGACCGCAGCGTGGTGGCGATGCGCGATGCGTGTCCGCACCGGCTGTTGCCGCTGTCGATGGGGTTCAAGGAGGGGGATTCGATCCGGTGCCGCTATCACGGCCTGCTGATCGAGCCCGATGGCTGTGCCAGCGAGATGCCGATCAAGTCGGAGGCGGTGCCCAAGGCGGTGTGCGCGACACTGTATCCGGTGGTCGAGAAGCATCGCTTCGTATGGGTGTGGATCGGCGATGCGGCGAAGGCGGATCCGGCGACGATCCCCGATTTCTGGCCGTGCAGCGCGCCGGGATGGACGTTCGATGGCGGGTATAATCACATCAGCTGCGATTACCGGCTGGTGATCGACAACCTCATGGACCTGTCCCACGAGACCTGGGTGCATCAGGGGTCGATCGGGCAGCACGAGATTACCGAGGCGCCGATCGAGACGGTGGTCGATGGCGAGGAAGTGTTCGTCCGCCGCTGGATGCCGGGGATCGAGCCGCCGCCCTTCTGGCGCGACGCGCTGCGCTCGGCCGGGCCGGTCGATCGCTGGCAGGTGTGCCACTTCATCCCGCCGTCATCGGTGCTGATCGATGTCGGCGTGTCTCCGGCGGATGCGGGGGATACGATCGAGGAGCATAATTCGGGGGTGCGCGGCTTCGTCGTCGATGCCATGACTCCGGAGACCGAAACGACGACTCACTATTTCTGGGGCATGGCGAGAAACTTCGACATCGACGATGCCGGCTTCACCGCACGGTTCAAGGCGCAGCAGGGCCAGGTGTTCGACGAGGATGTCGAAGTGCTGGAGGCGCAGCAGCGCAGCATAATGGCGAATCCCGACATGAAGCTGCGCGGCTATTCGATCGATCAGGGCAGCGTGCGGGCGCGGGCGATCATCCGGAAATTGATGGAGGCGGAAGAGGCGTGACGATTGGCCGCGGCGATCTCGAGGGCATTCTGGGGCTCAGGCTGCGGCGCGCGCATGGCGCGGTGCAGCGGCATTTCGTCGAGCATTTCGCCGATCTGGGGCTGACGCAGAAACAGGTATCGGTGCTGTGGCTGACGGGGGATCACCCCGATCTGGCGCAGACCGATCTCGCTCAGGCGCTCGACATGGATCGTGCGACGACGATGGCGCTGGTGCATGGGCTGGAGAAGCGCGGGCTGGTATCGCGCAGCCCGTCGCGTACCGATGGACGGCGGATCGCATTCCGGCTGACCGAAGCGGGCGAGGCGTTGCTGGCCAAGGCCAAGGCCGCGATCGTCGAGCATGAGGCTTGGGTAAAGGGGCGATTCAGCGCCGCCGAACTCGCGACGCTTGAGGAAATGCTCGCGCGCATCTATCGCTGACTTGTTTGCCGATATAACAATGGCCGGAACCCGGCCGATGGAGGGGAAATGGCTACCGATCCGCGCGCAGTGATCGACCGCGCACCGATGTCCCGGTTCCAATGGGGCGTGGTCGCGACGATGGTCGGATTGAACGCGCTCGACGGGTTCGATGTGCTGTCGATCAGCTTCGCCTCCCCCGGCATCGCCAAGGATTGGGGCATCGACCGCGCGCAGCTTGGCATTGTCCTGTCGATGGAGCTGGTCGGGATGGCGATCGGGTCGCTGTTCCTGGGTGGCATCGCCGACCGGATCGGGCGGCGCGCGACGATCCTGTCGTGCCTTGGCATCATGACCATCGGCATGCTCGGCGCGGCGAGTGCAGGCGGGGTCTACACGTTGATGATCTGGCGGGTGCTGACGGGTCTTGGCATCGGCGGGATGCTGGCGGCGACCAACGCGGCGGTGGCGGAGGCGGCGAATGCGAAGCACCGATCGCTCGCGGTGGTGCTGATGGCGGCGGGCTATCCGGTCGGGACGATCATCGGCGGGTCGATCTCGGCGGTGCTGCTGTCGATGTATGACTGGCGCGCGGTGTTCGTGTTCGGCGCGCTCTGTTCGCTGCTGTTCGTGCCGCTGGTGTTGTGGCGCGCGCCGGAATCGGTCGCGTTCCTGATGCACAAGCGCCCACCGAACGCGCTGGAGCGGATCAACGCCAACCTTGCGCGGATGGGCCACCCGCCGATCGACGCGCTGCCCGAGCCGGACGTGGTGACGTCGCGCAAGGCGCCGCTGGTCAATCTGTTCTCGCCGGGATTGATCCGGCCGACGATCCTGCTGACGCTCGCCTATCTGGCGCACATCATGACATTTTACTTCATCCTGAAATGGATCCCGAAGATCGTCGTCGACATGGGCTTCCCGCCGCCTGAGGCTGCAGGTGTGCTGGTGTGGGCGAGCATCGGCGGCGCTACGGGCTCGCTGATCCTGGGGCTGCTGACTGGCAAGATCCGGCTGCTCGCGCTCACCGTGGTCGCGATGCTGCTGTCGACGGCACTCGTGATCCTGTTCGGGCAAGGACAGAGTGATCTCGCCGGGCTGTCGATGGTTGCCGCAGCGGCGGGCTTTGCCACCAATGCGGGCGTGGTCGGGCTCTATGCGCTGATCGCCCAGTCCTTCCCGACCGGCGTGCGCGCGACCGCGACCGGCTTTGTCATCGGTGTGGGGCGCGGCGGATCGGCGCTGGCCCCTGCCCTTGCCGGATTCCTGTTCGCGGCGGGGTACGGCCTGCCGACGGTAGCGATCCTGATGGGACTTGGCTCGATCGTCGCGGCGCTCGCGCTGCTGGCGATGCGCGGGTGGAAGGCGCCGGGCTAAGCTTAATCGTGGGATGAGCGCCGGCTGGCGATTGAAGCGCATCGGCATGTCTGCGAGACAGATGCAATGCAACTCGACCTCAGCCCTTGGCTGCTGATTGCCGTCCCTATCCTGGGAGTCGTGACCTACATCACGCTTCGCGGGCTTACCCGAAACCAATTTCGGGAGCCGGGCAAATGGGGTTGGTTTGCCCATGCAACCTTTTCCGCAGGGTGGTGGGTCGGTACGTTCACAAACGTCGCCTTCCTCGGAAGCAGCCTGTTTATCGTCTATATGGCCACATTCCAGAGTGCCGATTTTTCGCGCGACCCCGTCCTGCCGATGCCGGAAATCTCAGGCCCTCTCGTCGAAACACGGGTAGTTGATCTGTCGGTAGTTGCCCTTTCCGAATGCTTGTCAAACGGGTCCGAGCATATTTACCCATTGCCCGGCGGGGGAAAGCGCGTCGCGGCTCGCAATGGCCGGAACCAAGTTATGTATATCTTCGAGATTCGGCCGGAAGGTTCACGCAGCCGAATAGAAGTATTTCGGGAGCTACCCAGTCCCTTTGTGAGCTGGAGTCGCTGTACGAGCCCGCCTTACCCACACTGACCAATGACTTGCGAAGGATGCCGCCAGCGCCGCTGAACGCCCTGCGTCGCCGCCCTAGGACCCGACCAGCGTCTTCCGCCCCATATACGTCACCAGCGCTGGATCGACCGCGCAGCGATAGGATGACGCCGCATCGGTCGGCCCCTTCCCGTCCCAGCGCGCCGCCTGTGGATACGGACAGAGCGTCCGGGTGAACGCCTCCTTGCCCTCCTCCACCTTGGTAGCGGTCAGCCGCGTCGGAGCGTGCCCCTTCTCGACCCAGTGGATCAGCGACCACAGCACATCGCGCGAGGGGTCGCCCGGCCAGCTCTGTTGACCGGACGCGCCGAACTGGTCGGCGCCGGGGCCGCGCGCGCAGTGGTACATGCCGGGGGCCATGAACAGGCGGACGCTGTCGTCCAGCTTGGCGAGCCCGCCATGGGCGCGAGCGAGGGCTGCATAATAGTCGATCGTCGGGCCGGCGTTGGTCGAGGGGTCGGCCCAACCCTGATAGAGGATCGCCTTGCCGCCCGCCCGGATGAACGGCTGGATCGCGACCTTGTCGGCGCGCAGCTCAGGCATTTTGCGGTTGGCGGCGAACAGGTCGCGGCTGCGCTGGAAGCTGTCCTCGTTCCAGTTGGCGTCGTCATACACGCCATCGGCCCACATCGCGCGCAACAGCGGCGAGGGCGGGCCGGGACGCGTGCGGACGCCCGCGAACAGGCCGCCGTCCATTGCCCTGCCCGCCTCGTCGCGCATCGGCGCGCGGATCAGGTCGAGCATCTTGAGCTTGGGTGCGGTCAGGCAGGCTTCGGTCTGGCCGGGCTTGCACAGCAACGTCGCGGTCTTGAACGTGCAGGCGAGCGGGTTGGCGATCACCCCGTCCTTCACGCCATCCTGCGCATCGCACGCGGCGGTCGCCTTGCTTTCGTACAGCGCCCAGTCGGCATCGCGGAGCGCGCCGGCGGGGGTCCATTTCTGCTGCAGCGCGAACCACAGCATCCGCACCGATTGGAGCGGCATATACGGCCCCGGTGCGCCGGCGATGACCCCGTCATAGTCGCCGGGGTAGTTCTGCATCTGCTTGAGCGCCTGACGCCCGCCGCCCGAGCAGCCGGTGAAATAGCTCTTGTCGACTGCGCGGCCATAGAATTTGGCGGCGAGTGCTTTGGCCGCGATGGCGGTCAAATGGACCGCGCGATGTTCGTAATCGACGCGCGCCTTGGGATCGGCCATCCAGCGCGCCTGGGTCACCTTGTGCCCGCTGTCGGTGGTGACGGTGGCAAAGCCCTCCCCCACCCGGCGGCTCATGTCGGTATAGTTGTAGACTCCAGCATCGCCGCCCACGCCCGCACCGAGCAGGCGGCCGTTCCACGTCGCGGGAAGCCAGAGTTCGAAGCCGATAGTGCCCTCGATCACCCCCTCGACCCGGCACAGCGGGACGCTGACCGGACCGCCGCGATAGAAGCTGGTGGTCTGCGGCGTCCAGCTGGGCGCGGGGGTGATGGCTGTCGCCGCGGTGACGGTCACCCCGCCCGGATGCGCGCCCGTGAGGGACGCGCACCCGGCCAGGGCTGCGGCGAGCAGTGCCGGCATCAGAACTTCACGTTCGCCGTGATCGCGAACATGCGCGGGATCGGGTTCGACGCCTGCGGGTCGAAGCCGTTGGTGGTGTCGACAAAGGGCGGATCCTCGTCGAACAGGTTGCGCACGTCGAGCGACAGGTTGATCCGGTCGGTGAAGTCATAGCCGACCAGCAGGTCGAACGTGTCGTAATTGCTGACATCGCGCACCACAGTCGAGGTGGTGTTGGTGTAGCCGTTGAGGTGGTTCCAGGTCAGGCGCGATTTGAACCCGCCGACCTTCGCGCCGATGTCCGCCTGGGTGCGGAATTTCTGGGTGAAACCGATCGTGTCGAGCACATTGACCAGCCCCGCGCCCGGCACCGCTTCGAACAGATAGTCGAGGATATAGGTGCCCTGAATCCCCGCATCGAGCTCCACCCCGCCCCAGTTCCAGCGATAGGCGGCGGTGAAGTCGAGCCCGCGGAACAGCGAGGTTCCGAGATTCTGGCGACGGCCATCGGCGATGAACGTCACCAGCGACTGGTTGATCGCCTGGTTGATCGGCAGGCCCGAATTGACCAGCGCGCTGATCTGCGCCGGGGTCGGATTGAACTGCACGAACTGGCTGTAGATCGGGTTGGTGAGCAGGCCGGGCGTGCCGCGCAGCGCCTGGATCTGGTCGGTATAGTCGATGCGGAAATAGTTGAGCGATGCGGTGAAGCCCGGGATCGCGACCGGCGCGACATCGACGCCGAACGACCAGGTGGTCGCCTGTTCCGGCTTCAGGTTCGGGTTGCCGCCGGCGATGCCGATGCCGATCTGGTTGCCGCTGGGCCCGGGCAGCGTATCGAAATACAGGCCGGCGCCGCCGCCGACGGTCGACACTTCGGTAAAGGTCGGCGCGCGGAACGAGGTGCCATAGGTGCCCTTGAGCACCAGCCCGGTCCAGGGCGAATAGGTCAGGCCGATCTTGGGGTTGGTGGTGCTGCCGAAATCGCTGTAATTCTCATGCCGCAGCGCGAGGCTGAGGTTGAGGCGCTCCAGCCCCGGCGCGGCATTGTCGGCGCCGACGATCGGCACGAACAGCTCGGCGAAGATCGCGTCGACATTGCGGCTTCCGTCACTGGCGGTGCGGACCTGCGTTGCGGCCTGTCCGGTGAGCAGCGAGGTGTAGGTATATTCGACGCGATGCTCGGCACCGAGCGCGATGCGGACATTGCCGCCTGGGATCGCGAACAGCGACCCGTCCATCTGCGCGTTGATGACCTCAAGCCGGGTCTTGCCCTCGATCACGAAGTAATTGTCGGTGATCCGCGCGAGCGTCGCCGGGTTGTTCGCGCCGCCGAACACGTTGAGCGACGTCGCCGGGTTGGTGTCGGCAAGCGCGGCATTGAGCGCGCCGGCATTGATGCCCGAGCGGCGGCGGTCGGCGACCTCTTCCGACCGGCCCTGAGCATAATAGACCGTGCCCTGGAAGTCGCCGAACAGGTCGGCCTCGACCCCGCCCGACACGTTCCAGGTGCTGGCCCAATAGGGGTTGGGCAGCGCACCGGTCGCGCCGAGGAAGGTCGTCTGGACCGTCACCGACGTCGCGCCGGGGACCGGGGAGACGAAGAAGGGGTTGGTGCTCGGCACGGTCGCGTTCGCGGTCGGGTTGAACAGCAAGGTGCCGCTGCGCCGCGAGTAGAAGCCGTCGGCGAAGATGCGGATTCCGTCGGTGATGTCCTGGCTCACCGCCGCCACGCCGCTCCAACGTTCCTGATCGGGGATGACCTGGGCAATGTCGCGGAATTCGCAGAGGTTGCGGGTGTTGGCGACGAGGCTGCCGACCGTACCGGGCGTCACGCCGCCCGCGGGAATCGCATAGTTGACCCCGCCCGCGACGATCGTGCCGGGCGCGCAGTTGGTGCCGCGCAGGTCGCGCCCGCCCCGGCTGCGATTGTCGGAGGTGTAGAAGTCGAGTTCGGAGCCGAACAGATTGTTGTTCTTGGCATATTCGCCGGCGGCCATGATCCAGCCGCTATCCCATTTATGCCCGAGCAATATGGCGGCCTGCGCCTCGTAATAGTCGGCTTCGGTGATGCCGTAGCGGCCGCGCACCTCGATCCCTGAGAAATCCTTGCGCAGGATCAGGTTGACCACGCCGGCGACGGCGTCCGAGCCATAGACAGCGGAGGTGCCGTCGGCGACGACCTCGATCCGGCCGAGCGCGATCGAGGGGATGGCGGAGGGATCGGTAAACTGACCTTGCGTACCCTGTGGGGGCATGCGCTTGCCGTCATACAGCAGCAGCGTGGCGTTGGTGGACAGCCCGCGCAGATTGATGCCCGCGCCGCGCGTGGCATTGGCCGCGCCGTTCTGAGCATTGCCGCCCGCGCGGTTAGCGCCGAGCGACACGACCTGCGGTACCCGGCGCAGAATGTCGTTGGTCGAGGTGACCGGCTCTTCCATGATCTCTTCGGCGTCGATCCCGATCACTGCGGAGCCGACCGGGTCGATACCGCGGATGCGGCTGCCCGTGACGACGATGTCCTGTTCGGCGGCCTGCGCGTCGATGGCCGGAGTCTCTTCCTGCGCGAGGGCCGGGCTGGCGATGGCGAGCGCGAGCGCGCCCAATGCGCTGCGGCCCAACAGGGTCGACGGGCGACAAATGGTGTTGGTCATTTCATTCCCCTCCTTATGTTCAGCCCGCCTGTCTCTGCGGGTCGAATGAACGCGATGGTTTGTTTCAGGTGGTTTCCGCACGCGCCGCCCGGGCGGGCCGGTCGGCAAAGCGCGGGGCAAGCGAAAGCAACACGATGGCGGCGATCAGGATTCCGGCACCGACCAGCTCGGCCGGGCGCGGATGCGGCAGGCCCCAGACCCAGGCGAGGATCAATGCACCGCCGACGCCCGCGACGAGGCTGGCGGCGCGCTCCAGCGGCACGCAGTACGCGTTCTCGCGCGGGTCGAGCAGGATGATGATCGCGAAGACCGAGACGATGGTGAGCGTGATGCCGATGCCGAGCAGCGGCCAGATCACCGGATCGGTCCACACCGAGATAAAGCCCCAGCCGAGCGCGCCCGACTGGCTGCCAATGCCCGAGGCGGAGATCGCCGCGAGGATCGCAACCGACAGCGGCAGCGCGAACACCTTTTCCTCGACGAAATATTGGCGGACGCTGGCGGGATCGCCGCTCTTCGACACCTTGGTCATCACGATCAGGCGAACGAAGTAGCCGACGGTGTAGAGCACCACCGTGAGGATCGCGAGCGGCGGCAGATACAGCCCGCCCCGGTCCTTGAGCGTGATGACCATCGCGACCAGCACCATCACCAGCGCCATCCAGCTCCACCAGCGCACCCGGCGACCGAAGATCAGGTCGACGATCGGCGCGATGATCAGGATGTCGCCGCGCATCAACAGCTGGATGAACGGGATGCTGACGCCTTCGAAGGTGAAGGAGAGCGGCACGGTGAACAGCACCAGCGCGGTGCCGAGCCCCGAATACATGGTATATTTGGTCGGCACCGGGATGCGGCGGCCGAGCACCATCACGCCATGCGCATCCTTGTGCCAGCCCGACCACCAGATGAAGAGATAGGTCAGCACGGTCGAGATGATCAGCGAAGCGGGCAGCGTCTCAAGGCCGGTCAGCGGACGGCCGAGGCCGGGATGGACCGTGCTCGTCACCAGCTTGGTGATGATGACGTTGGGCAGATAAGCGATGAGATAGAGGAAAACATAGCCTTCCAGGGGGAAGCCCGATGCGGTTGCGGGTTTGCCGTCGCTCATGCCGCGGCTTCCAGGACGACCATGTCACTCTCCACACGATAGCGGGCGTTGAGCCCTGCTTCGGCGGTCACGGCCGCCATGTAGTCGACGATTTCAGCGTGCCGGTCGTTGCCCGGTTCGACGAAGCGCGGCACGGCGTCGCGGTCGATATAGAGCGGGAGGAAGCCCGAGCGGACGATGCGCCCGTTGGCGATCTCGAACCGCGCGACCAGCGACATGCGCGATGCCTTGGGAAAGTTGTAGAGGCTTTCGAAGTCCGGCTCCCACTCCTCGGCGAGCACGCGGATTTCGTTGAAGCTTTTCGACGCGGCGTGGACCGGGTCCATGCGCAGGTCGGTGGCGAAGTTGCACAGCGAGTAGAAGACCGGCGCACCGTCGATGACCTCGCAGCCCTTCAGGATGTGCGGGTGGCCGCCGAGGATCGCGTCGGCCCCGGCGGCGACTGCAGCACGCGCGACATCGCGCTGATAGTCGGCGATGCTCGCGCGGACGAAATGGATGCCCCAGTGGAGCGAGACGAAGACGAGGTCAGCATCGGCCTTGGCAGCGCGGATATCCGCCTCGAGCGCCGCGAGATCCTCGCGGTGCGGGAAGGTGTGGATGCGCGCGGGGGTGCCGGGCTGGTCATGTTCGATCTGTTCGTACAGCGTGTGCGCGCGCATCGGCGCGCAGCCGGGGCGGCGTTCCTCGGCCCAATAGCTGTGCGGCAGGATCGTGCAGTAAGCGAGGATCGCGACGCGCGTGCCGTCGCCGAGCGTGATCTTCACGGGCTTGCGCGCTTCGGCGATATTCGCCCCTGCCCCGACGACCTTGAGCCCGACGCGTTCGAGGTTCGCCTTGGTCTCGAAGAACGCATCATTGCCCCAGTCGAGGACGTGGTTGCCCGCCATCGAAATGACGTCGAACCCGGCGCGGGCGAGTGCATCGGCGCCGTCGGGGCGGGCGAGCACGGCGTGGCGCGCTTGCGGCAGGCGGACGCCCTTCCCCGCGAAGCTCGTCTCCAGCTGGGCGAAGGCGATGTCGGCGGCGTGCAGCACGTCACGGGTTGCGACATAGCTCTCGTCATAATCGTCGCGATCGGGGGCGAGGTCGCCCGCGGCGAGGAAAATATGGGTCATGCCGCGTGTCCGAACGCGATCGGCACGCTGAGCGCGCCGATTTCCGGGAAGCGGGTCGGCTTGGGCTCACCGGTCAGGGTGAAGCCCGGCGCGGCGGCGAGCAATTCCTCGACCGCCACGTTGAGCTCCAATGTCGCCAGCGCGGCACCGACGCACGAATGCGTGCCACGCCCGAACGCGAGCGAATCCTTCATGTTCGGGCGATCGATGCGGAATTGGTCGGCGTCCTCGAATACCTCTTCGTCGCGATTGGCCGAGGCATAGACGAGCGCGATCGGCTCGCCGGCAGGGATCGTGCGCCCGCGGATCGTCACATCGGTGACCGCGGTACGCGCGAACCCGCGATATGGAGTGTAGAGGCGCAGAAATTCCTCGACCGCCGCAGGAACCAGTGCCGGGTCAGCGCGCAGCTTTGCCTGCAGCGCCTGATCGCGACCCAGATGCACCGCGATCGACCCGATCATCACGCTCGGCGCAATGATGCCGACGACCAGCACCTGACGGATCGTGCCGACGATCATCTCTTCGGGCAGCGGCTCGCCATCGACGCGGGTGGCGAGCAAAGCGCTGGTGACGTCTTCGTCAACTGGGAGCGGGTTTGCCTTGCGGTCGGCGACGATGCCGCGCGCCATATCGTAAAGCAGCAGGCTCGATTCCTTGGTCGCGTCCATATCGGCGGACTGAACCGCAATATTGTAGCGCTGACCGACGCGGGTGAGCTCGTCCACCGCATCGGGCGTCAGGTTCATCCAGTGCGCGAACACCGCGATCGGCATGTGCGCGGAATAGTCGGCGACGACATCGCCCCCACCCTGCGCGACCATGTCAGTCAGCAGGTCCCGACAAATTCGCCGCACGATCGGCTCCAGCCTCGCGACCTTACGCTCGGTCAGCAGGGGCGCGATCGCGCGGCGATAGGGGGTGTGCTCGGGTGGATCCAGATGCAGCGGCGGGCGGCGGCCGGTGAAGGCAACCTTTGGCACGACATTCTGTTTGGAGGTGATGAAGGTCTGCCAATCGGTCGCCGCGGCGGCGACATCGGCGTGTTTCATCAAGGCCCAAAAGCCGCCCCACGCGTCGCTATGCGCAACGGGGCACCGGGCGCGCAGCTCGGCATACTCCCCATTCGCGCTGTCGAACGTCTCCGGCTGAAGCGGATCGAAGTCATGCGTCATAACAATTTGCCTAAATGACGATGCAAGCGCTTGCAAGAAACTTTTTCGCCTTTTTGTTCCGTGCTGTGTAGGAAATGCCGCATGGCACGACGAAATCCGCGATTGGACGATGTGGCGGCAATGGCAGGCGTGTCGGCGGCGACCGTCTCGCGTTATCTCAACAGCCCGGAAGTGGTGGCCGCAGCGACGGGCGCGCGCATTCGCGAAGCCATTGAGAAGACAGGCTATGTCCAGAACCTGGCGGCCACCGCACTGGCCGGCAGCCGCAGCCGCCTGATCGCGGCGCTGGTCCCCGACATCGCGCAATCGATCTTCAACGACACCGTCGAAGCGATGATCGACGAGCTGTCGAGCGACGGCAACAGCGTCATGCTCGCGCTGACCGGTGCCGACAATCACCGGCTGACGCGCGAGATCAACATGGCGTTGGGGCGGCGAGTCGATGCGATCATCCTGACCGGCATCGTGTCGGACGAAGAGATGCGCCAGCGGCTGCGTTCGGCCGGAACGACGGTGATCGAAACCTGGGGGCTGCCCGACGATCCGATCGATGTCGCCGTCGGCTTTTCCCACCGCGCAGCGGGTGAGGAAATGGCGCGATTCCTGCGCCAGCGCGGCTATCGGCGGCCGCATCTGGTCGTCCCGCGATCGACCCGGTCGGAGCGGCGCGCGGACGGATTTGCGACGCGCTGGGTGCATGACGGCGGGGCCGCGCCGACTCGGCTGGAAGTCAATGTTCCCAGTCACTTTGGCCAGGGGCGGCTGGCCTATCGCGGCTTGAGCGACCTTGCCGAGCAGCCCGATGTCGTGGTGTGCGGATCGGACTGGATTGCCCAGGGACTGATTGTCGAGGCACAGGCGGCGGGCATTCGCGTGCCGGACCAGCTGGCAGTGACCGGCTTTGGCAATTTGCGGCTCGCGGGCGACATGCGCCCGACCATCACGTCGATGGATGTCGATGGGGCCCGCATCGCGCGGGAGGTGATGCGGGTGCTGCGCGCGCGGGCGGCGGGGCAAGAGATTGAGCGGCGCATCGATGTCGGCTTTCGGGTGATCGCGCGTGAGAGCGCATGAAAGGGCTTGCATCGGCGATTTGCTAAGTTAGCTTTCCCGCATAACAACATTGGGAGAGTGACGATGCGGATCGGGATGATGGCGTTTGGACTGGCGCTGCTGGGTGGCACCGCACTGGCGCAGACGGCCCCGCAGCCCGATCCCGAAGCCGCCCGCCGCTTTGCCGAAATGCGCGCCGCAGACGCCAAGCGTCCCGATTCGGTCGGCACCGGACCCTATGCCGCGATCAAGGAGGCCGATCCCGGCATTCCCGACCACACCGTTTATCGCCCGGCCGATCTGTCCAAGCTGGGCGGCAAGAAATTGGGCGTAGTGATCTGGGGCAATGGCGGATGCGCGGCCGACGGCGCGAGTGCGCGGCATCACCTCGCGCAGATTGCGTCCTATGGTTATCTGGTGATCGCGCCGGGCAAGATTTACAGCGGACCGGGCGCTCTGCCCCGCCCCGCCGATGCCGCGCCGCGCGGCGTCGATCCGGTCACGGGTCAGCTCCCCCCGCCCCCGACCAGCGCGCAGGACGTGCTCAAGGGGCTCGACTGGGCGCTTGCGGAAAATGGCCGCACCGGTAGCCGCTACAAGGGGCTGATCGATCCGGCGCAGGTCGCCGTCGCCGGGCATAGCTGCGGGGGGCTGCAAGCGATCCAGGCGGGTGCGGACAAGCGCATCAAGACCGTGCTGGTCCACAACAGCGGCGTGTTCAATGACGGCAAACAGTCGATCAGCGGCATGACTGTGGACAAGGCGATGCTGAAGGCGCTGCACACCCCGACCCTCTATGTGCTGGGCGGAAAGGGCGATGTGGCGTGGCCCAATGGCAGCGACGATTATGCCCGGATCACCCATATCCCGGTCGCGCTGATCGACGGCGATGTCGGCCATGGCGGCACGTTCCGCGAGGAGAATGGCGGCGATGTCGGGCGCTTCTCGGTGGCGTGGCTGAACTGGCAGCTACGCGGCGATGCCGAGGCGGGGAAGCTGTTCACCGGGGCGGATTGCGGACTGTGCAAGGACCCGAAGTGGACGATCCAGCGCAAGGGGATTTGAGAAGGCTTACAATCCTCCCCCGCCAGGGGGAGGTGGCAGCGTAGCTGACGGAGGGGGCGGAAGCACGTCGGCAAGAGGCTCTAGCACACAGCCGCCCTCCCCCTCCGTCGCTTTCAGCGACACCTCCCCCTTGCGGGGGAGGGTCATTCAGGTCACCGACATTTCCCCCCGCGCCAGCACGGGCGCAGCATTGGGGCGGGCTGGTGCGGGACGAAGGCGGCGGGGGTCTGCGGCCATTTGCCCGTCGCGATGCGCGTATCGAGATAGCGGATCGTTGCCAGCACCGTCGCGGTGTCAAAGGTGCAATGGCCGGCGGCGTTGACGTAGAGGCTTTTCACATCGCCGCGCGCGGCCTGCGCATAGCCGCGCTGCATCGCCGGGGCGGTCAGGCCGTCGCCGATGGTCTGGACCGCGACCAGTGGCACCAGCGGGCGCGCGTTCGGCGTGTAGTGGGCGCGCATATAGGCGACCGCCTTGGGATCGGCGGCGATGCGCTGGCCGGCGTTGAGGGTGGCGAGATCGGCGTCGAGCTTGAGCCCGGCTTGACGGTAGAGCGCCTCGACCATCGCTCGGCGGCCCGATTTTGCGAGCTGTGCGCGATAGTCGATACCGGTGTTCCAGCTGAAATTACCGCCCGCGCGCGCCTCCTGATCGGTGCGCGGGAGATAGACGCCCATGACGAAGGATTTGGCGATCTCTGCGGCCTGTGCGGCATAGTCGGTCGCGGCAGGCTGGGGCTTGTCGCGGCTGGTCCAATCGGGGATGCCGGCGAGAACACCGGCGAGCGCGATGCGCGCGCGGCCCTGTGGGGTCTTGGACGCCTCGGCGAGCGCATCGGCAACGCGCTTGCCGTTGACGCGATCGTCGTCGATTCCGGTGACGCGGATGCCGGCATCGGGTGCGATCAGGGTGCGGAAGGCATAGGCGCCGTCGAGCGCCATGTTCATCATGCCGAGCGATCCGCCGATCGATGCGCACATTGGAGCTGCACCGTCGATCCCGCTGCCCTTTGCCTCGGCCAGCGCGGTGCTGACGAGGCCGCCCATCGAGCTGCCCCAGGCGATGACACGCTTGGGCTTGCCGTGCTTTGCGGCGAAGGCGGCGATGGCGGCGCGCTGGGCGGGAACCGCCTGTTCGAGCGCCCAGCCGCCGCTGCCATAGTCCGACCCGGCAATGGCGTAGCCGGCGTCGAGCAGTGCCTGGCGATGCTGTTTGGGGGCGGGATCGGGGTTGCCCGCGCTGGGGGAGTAGCCACGGCTATAGAGCAACAGGGTGCCGTTCCAGTTGGCTGGAACCTCCGCCGACCATCTGGCACCACCCGGCAGCGTCTGCTCCTGTCGCGCCGCCCCCGGCAGCGTCATCGCCAGCATCGTCACCGCCGCAATCGCGCCCGTCCGCATCGCCCTCTCCTCTTTTTGCTTGCGTTTCCGATAAAGCCGATGAAAGCGTTTGCATAGAATGTTTTGTGATAAAGCTATTTCGGCGACCATCGCGGTGCATTTCGCGCAACTGAAGCACGACGCGCTGCCCGATGCGACGCGCCACGCGACGCGGCGGGCGTTGCTCGATGCGATCGGGGTGACGCTAGGAGCGACCGGGCTGGGTGAGGATGCGGCGCCCTATCGCCGCCATGCGCAAGCGATTCCCGGCCCGTCGCGGCTGATCGGGTTTGGCGGGTCGAGCACGCCCGCGCTGGCGGCCCTGGCGAACGGCGCGCTCGCGCATCAGCTCGATTTCGGGGACACGTTCGATGCCGGGCCTGCGCATCCCAATGCGGCGCTGGTCCCTGCCCTGCTGGCGCTGGCGGATGCGCGGCCAGAGCTGACGTTCGGGGAGTTTTTGGTCGCAATGGCGGCAGGGAGCGATCTTGCCTGTCGGCTGTCGATCGCTGCACCGCGACCCTATGAGGACGGCGGCTGGTATCCGCCGCCACTCGTCAATCTGATCGCGACGGCGGCTGCGTGCGCGCGCTTCGTCGGGCTCAATGCCGATGGCATCCGCCATGCGATGGGTCTGGCGCTGTTGCAGGGGAGTTTCCCGAGCGAAATCAAATATGACGCGACCTCGCCGATCCGGGGGGTGCGCGAGGGGCTGGTGGCGCGGGCGGCCGTGGAAGCGGCGTTGCTGGCCGAAGCGGGCGCGACCGCCTTTGCCGAGCCGCTGGAGGGACGTGCAGGGTTCTTCGCAATCTATGGCGGGGGTGAGCCGCGCGACGCGCTGCTCGATGGCTTGGGCGCAACGTTCCTCGGCGATCAGGTGAGCTTCAAGCCCTGGCCCGCATGCCGCGGTACGCATCCCTATATCGAGGCGGCGCTGATGCTGCGCGAGCGGGTCGATCCGGCGCGCGTGGTGCGGATCGAGGCGGAGACGGGGCCGATCCAGGAAATGCTGATCCGCCCACAGCCGGCGAAGGCGGAGCCGACCCGGGCGATCGAGGCGAAATTCTCGATTCCCTACACGGTCGCGGTCGCGCTGATCGACGGCGCGGTAACGCTCGACAGCTTTGTGGCGGAGCGGATCGCCGATGATGCCACCCGCGCACTGGCGCACAAGGTGGTCGAGCGGCGCAATCCCGACTGGGGCCGGGCCGAAGCGGCGAGCGGATCGCTGACCGTGACGTTCGACGACGGCACCACCCTCGCCCATCGCGTGATGGAGGCGGCGGGACATCCCGATCGGCCGATGGACGACGCGGCGCTGATCGCCAAGTTCGTCGACTGTGCCGCCCATGCCGCGCGACCGATCGATGCCGTCTCCGCACGGGCGCAGGCCGAGCGCATCCTGACGCTTTCGACCGACGTCCCAGCACACCAGATCATCGATCTACCCGCTTGCACGGACAATTTTTAGGTTATATAGCATAACAATATAAAGGAGAGGTTCATGGCTACGATCGCACCGCCGGCTCCCGGCGTAACCTTTACCCGTCTGAACCCGGTGACCGGCGCCGTCGCGACCGAGGCGAAAGCGTTCAGCGTCGCCGATGCCGATGCCGCCGTTGAGGCCGCTGCCGCTGCCTTCCCGGCCTGGTCGGCACTCGGCCCCAACGCCCGCCGCGCGGCGCTGAGGAAAGCGGCTGAAGCGCTTGCTGCGAAAGCCGACCAGTTCGTCGATGCGATGATGGGCGAGATCGGCGCGACCGAAGGTTGGGCGCGGTTCAACCTGATGCTCGCGGTCGGCATGGTGCGCGAAGCTGCTGCGCTGACCACCCAGATCGGCGGCGAGGTGATTCCGTCCGATAAGCCGGGCTGCATCGCCATGGCGCTGCGCGAGCCGGTCGGGGTGATGCTGGGTATCGCGCCGTGGAATGCGCCGATCATCCTGGGCGTGCGCGCGGTCGCGGTGCCGCTGGCGTGCGGCAACACCGTGGTGCTCAAGGCGAGCGAGCAATGCCCGCGCACCCACAGCCTGATCGCAGAGGCGTTCGACGAGGCGTTGCCCAAGGGTGCGGTCAGCATCGTTACCAACGCTCCGGCCGATGCGCCGGAGATCGTCGGCGCGCTGATCGACAACCCGCATGTCCGCCGCATCAACTTCACCGGATCGACCGCGGTCGGCCGGATCATCGCCAAGCGCGCGGCCGAGCATCTCAAGCCCGTGCTGCTGGAACTGGGCGGCAAAGCGCCATTGATCGTGCTGGAGGATGCGGACCTCGACGAAGCGGTGAAGGCGGCCGCGTTCGGCGCGTTCATGAACCAGGGCCAGATTTGCATGTCGACCGAGCGGATCATCGTCGTCGACAGCGTGGCTGATGCATTCGTCGAGAAATTCGCGACCAAGGTCGGCACGATGGCGGTCGGCGACCCGCGTGAGGGCAAGACGCCGCTCGGCGCGGTGGTCGACCAGAAGACCGTCGATCACTGCAAGGCGCTGATCGCCGACGCGGTTTCACATGGCGCGGTGCAGGTGAATGGCGGCGAAGCGAACGGCGTGCTGATGCCCGCGCATGTTATCGACAAGGTGACGCCGGACATGAAGCTGTTCCGCGACGAGAGCTTTGGCCCGGTTGTCGGCGTGATCCGCGCGCGCGACGAAGCGCATGCGATCGAGCTGGCCAACGACACCGAATATGGCCTGTCGGCATCGGTGTTCACCCGCGACACCGCGCGTGGCCTGAACGTCGCAAAGCAGATCAAGTCGGGCATCTGCCACGTCAACGGCCCGACCGTGCATGACGAGGCGCAGATGCCGTTCGGCGGGGTCAAGGCGTCGGGCTATGGCCGGTTCGGCGGC
>FWWL01001582.1_pt1 | contig 52853 bp, 54 predicted proteins | sample 2228331 | NCBI WGS metagenome assembly FWWL01 (sample SAMEA103939775, study PRJEB20133) | metagenome | reverse complement strand
TGGGCATGCGCGGCGGCAGCGAGTTGCGCGTCCTGCGCGGCGGCGACGGCGGCCTCAGCCTCTTTCGCCTGCGCGCGGGCGGTTTCGGCGCTGGCATGGGCCTCACGCCAGCGAGCGAAAAGGGCGCGCGCTTCGGCGACCCTGATCTGATCGGACAGGCGGATATAGCGTTCGGCGGCGCGGGCCTGACGACGCAGGGCATTGGCGCGCGCGTCCATGTCGAGCAATATTTCGGCGAGCCGGGCAAGATTGGTTTCGGCCGCGCGCAGTTTCTGCTCGGCGTCCTTGCGTCGGACATGCAGGCCCGCAATCCCGGCCGCTTCCTCCAGCATGGCGCGCCGCTCCTGGGGCCGGGCGGCGATGACGGCGGCGATTCGGCCCTGGCTGACCAGCGCCGGGCTGTGCGGGCCGGTGGCGGCGTCGGCAAAGATCAGCGACACATCCTTGGCGCGCACGTCGCGGCCATTGGCGCGATAGGCGCTGCCTGCGCCGCGCTCGATCCGCCGGGTGACCTCCAGTTCGCCGTCCGGGCCTATATCGACGGCGGAAAAAAGCTCACCCTGTTCCTGCACCGTCAGCAGCGAGACTTCGGCAAAATCGCGCTGGGGCCGGGTGGCGGTGCCTGCGAAGATCACATCCTCCATGCCGCCGCCGCGCATGGATTTGGCGCTGGATTCGCCCATGACCCAGCGTATGGCTTCCAGCAGGTTGGACTTGCCGCAGCCATTGGGGCCGACAATGCCGGTCAGGCCGGGTTCAATGCGCAATTCGGTCGCATCGACGAAGCTTTTGAAGCCGGAAAGCTTGAGCCGCTTTATCTGCATTGCTGTTGTCTGCGCCAAGGCCGCAATGCGGCGCAGAACAAGGCCGCGCAGGGGAGGCGTGCGGCCGCCCCCGCCTTCATGCGCTCAGGCGCTGATGTCCGCCCCCCGACGCGCAATCAGATGCCTGCTTCCTTGAGCTTGGGCTGAAGCGTCGCCCAGTTGGCGACATTGTCGACCAGCACGCCGTTGATCAGGAAGCTGGGCGTGCCCGTGATCTGATACTGGCTGTTGGCTGTTTCGACGCCCTTGGCCAGCTTTTCGGCTGCCCCGGTATCGGCCAGACATTGTTTCGCCTGATCTTCGGCAATGCCGCGCTGCTTGGCGAAATCGATCAGGCCCAGCGCACCGGCCAGCCGGCCGAAACGCTGTGCCGGCGGGGCGCTCATCAACGCCTGATAGGGCTGGTCGCCCAGAGCCTGCGCCTTTTCGAACATCGCGTTCTGGTTCGCGAAAAACTGTTCGGACAGGGGATAGAAGATGTCCTTGCCGCCGCAACGGGCAAGCAGCGCGGTCGAAATGTCGATCGGGTCGCGGACATAGGTGCGGAATTCAAAGCTCATCTTGCCGGTGTCGACTAGCTTCTTGATCTCCTCCGACGCTTCGACGGAAAAGTCGCGGCAATGGCTGCAAGTGTAGGAGCCATATTCGACCAGCTTCAGCTTGGCCGCCGGATTGCCCATGACGAAATAGCCCTCTGGCGTCGCCGCGATGGTTTCCGACCAGCTGGTGCCCGCTGGCGGCGCGACGGCGGCAATGGCTTCGCCCTTGGGCGCGGCGCCCTCTTCGCTCTTGCCGCAGGCGGCAAGGGTGAGGGACAGGGCGATAAGGACGACACCGGACAAGGCTTTCACGACGGGCAAGACTCCGATTATGGGCGGGTTGACGGCTTTATTAGATCAGCGGGCGACGGGGGGCAATGCAGCCTGGAGCTTGCCCCAGTCCGATCCGGCGACCAGCGCGCCGTTGATGGTGAAGCCGGGCGTGCCGTTGATCTTCACCTTGTTCCATGCCTCGTCGGTCATCGCCATGACCTGCTTCATCGCCATGGGGCTGGCGATGCAGGCATTCAACTGGGCGGGCGTGTAGCCGCGCTTGGCCATCAGCGTGTAGAGGCCTGTTTTCTGGCCGATGTCGCGTAGCGCCGCAATCTGTTCGGTCGGCTTCACCGCGTCCCGATCATAGGCAAGCAGCTGTTCCATCCACGCATCCTGATTGGCGAACAGCGCTTCATGATTGCCCATGAAGCGCGCCGGGCCGCCGCAGCGGGCAAGCAGCGCGGCGGTCAGGTCATATTTGTCGCGCACGGCGTTGCGCACTTCGACGCTGACCTTGCCGCTTTTGACATAATCGGCCTTGAGCGGGGCGCTCGCTTCGCCGACGAAATGGGCGCAATGGCTACAGGTGTAACTGACATATTCTACCAGCTTTGTAGGCGCGGCGGGATTGCCCATGGCATGGCCGCCGATCGCCGAGACGGTGACGCGGTCGACCCAGTTGGCGGCGGGCGCGGCCAGGACGGCGACGGGGAGGGCGAGAAGGGCGAGGGAAAGCAGCTTTTTCATGAGCCAAGTCCAGTTAATGACTGGTGCTGAACGCCAGCCGAACGATTATCCGATTTTGGGCAGGCCGCTGCTGTTGGCAAGTCCCTGCGCCAGCGATTCCAGCACCGTGCGCAATTCCGGGTCGCCAATGTCGCGCAGCGAATCGCCCAGTTCGACCGGAATGGGCTTGAGATTGCGGGGCGGCGGGCGGCGCTCGGCGGGACTGGGCATGATTTCGCCCTGCCGCATCGCCACTTTCGCCACGGCGGCATAGCCGAAAAAGCGGTTCACCCGTTCGATGATGTCCGGCACCATGTGCTGGACCATCGGCGCATGGCCGCTCATGACCGTGAGTTGCAGCGTGCCGCCAGCCTTTTGCCCGACCGGGAAGCGGATCGATTCGGGTGCGGAAATGCTGGCATAATGGCTGCCGACGATTTCCGACCAGCGGGTGACGATGCTCGACTGGACGAAGCCGAACTTGCGGAAGGCGGCGCGGCCAATGTCGGGCATCAGATCGGCGATTCGCCGCGATCCGCCGACGCGCGGCCGCTCCGCCGCAGGAATGGCGCGACTTTTCACTTTGGGTGTCGGGGGGCGTTCCGTCATGGGCCGCACCATGGCATAGCGCCGCCATGCGCGTCGAGGGTGACATGGTAAAAGACGGGGTAAAAATAGCAGCCGACCTGCTGGCCCATTATGATGTCCATGCCCGGCGCCTGCCTTGGCGCGCGCTGCCCGGCGCCAATGCGACCGACGCCTATCGGGTCTGGCTGTCCGAAGTCATGCTGCAACAGACGACGGTGGCGGCGGTCGGCCCCTATTTCGCGAAATTCACGGCGCGCTGGCCCAGCATAGAGGCACTGGCGGCGGCAGACGATGCCGATCTGATGGCGGCCTGGGCGGGGCTTGGCTATTATGCCCGCGCCCGCAACCTGCTGGCCTGCGCGCGTGCGGTGGTGCGCGATCATGGCGGGCATTTCCCCGATACGGAGGAGGGGTTGCGCGCCCTGCCGGGGGTGGGCGCCTATACCGCCGCTGCGGTCGCGGCGATCGCCTTTGGGCGGCGCGCGGTGGTGGTGGACGCCAATGTCGAGCGGGTGGTGGCGCGGCTGTTTGCCATCGATACGCCATTGCCAGCGGCCCGCCCGGCGATCCGCGCGGCAGCGGATGCGATCACGCCCGATGCGCGGGCGGGGGATTTTGCGCAGGCGATGATGGACCTGGGCGCGACCATCTGCACGTCGCGTAATCCGGCGTGCGGCATCTGCCCGTTGCGGGACGATTGTGCGGCAGTGCGCACGGCTGACCCCGCCGCCTATCCGGTCAAGGCGGCCAAGAAGACGCGGCCGCATCGTAACGGTCATGGCTGGTGGATCGAGCGGGCGGACGGTCATGTCTGGCTGGTGCGCCGTCCGGACAAGGGGCTGCTGGGCGGGATGCGGGCATTGCCCAGTTCCGACTGGAGCGCTGAACCCGACGCCGCGCCACCTTTTGCCGGGGACTGGCGGACGCTGGCCGATCCGGTTGCCCATGTCTTTACTCATTTCTCACTGGCGCTGACCGTTCATACCACCCATGTGGAGCAGGATCATGTCCCGTCCGGCGCAGGCGAATGGTGGCCGGTCGAACGCATTGCCGATGCGGGCCTGCCCACTTTATTCGCCCGCGCGGCGCAGGCGGTGTTGAAGGAGAAGGATGCGGATGCACGGCACTGACCCCCGGCTCGATGACCCGCCCGGCTTTGTCGGCGGCACGCTCGATCGTGTCGACCATATCCGCTCGAACCCTGCGTTGCTGGCGGAGACATTTGCCGATCCGGCAGCGCGCGTGCTGGTGTTGGACGGGCTGGAGCCGGTCGAGGTCGATGGCGCGCTGGTGCTGGAGCCGATCGATGGCGGCGCGATGGTCGAGGATCATGTGCTGCTGGGCGTCGATCCGGCGGGACGACCGATCTTCGCTGAATTGCTGGTCGAATTGACGAGCGGTTCGGGAGCGACGCCCCGTAGCCGGGCATTGGCAGGGCAAGTGTCAGCGCAGGAACTGGCGCTTTACGGGACAGCGCGCAGTTTGCTGCATTGGCACGTGCGCCACCGCTTCTGCGCGGTCTGCGGCGGGCGGACTGCGCCGGTCAAGGCAGGCTGGGCGCGCCAGTGCGGGGCGTGTCAGGCGGAGCATTTTCCACGCGTGGACCCGGTGTCGATCATGCTGGCGGAATATGAGGGCAAGGTGCTGCTGGGCCGCCAGCATGCCTGGCCACCAGGACGCTATTCGGCGCTCGCGGGCTTTATCGAGCCGGGCGAGACGATCGAGGAAGCGGTGGCGCGCGAATTGTTCGAGGAAGCGGGTATCCGCGTCCATGGCGTGCGCTATGTGATGAGCCAGCCCTGGCCCTTCCCGTCGTCGTTGATGATCGCCTGCGTCGCGCAGGCAGCGGGCGACGCGCTGACGCTGGACTCGACCGAGATTGAGGACGCCTTCTGGTGCGATGCCGATGGCGTGCGTGCGGCGATGGCCGGGGAGCCGGACGCACCCTTCATCGCGCCGCCGCGCATGGCGGTGGCGTGGCACTTGCTCGACCATTGGCTGGCGGGCGTTGCCCCGCGCGAGCCAAGCGCGTAAGGCCGACCCATTGTTTTTTCGTTTCGGGAATAGCTTGCCTCCATGCTCAGCCTAGAAGAAGCCCAGTCGCGCGCGCAGGATCTGGTGAGCGCCGCGCGCAAGGCGGGGGCGGACGCAGCCGACGCCATCTATGCCTGCAATGCCTCCACCAACATATCGGTGCGGCTTGGCGCGCTGGAGGATATCGAGCGGTCGGAGGGCGAGGAGATCGGCCTGCGCGTGTTCATCGGCAACCGGTCGGCCAGCATTTCCGCGTCTGACATGAACCCCGCAACGCTCGGCACGCTGGTCGACCGGGCGGTGGCAATGGCGCGCGAGGCGCCCGAAGATCCTTATGCGGGCCTTGCCCCGCAAGACCGGCTGATGAAGAAGCGCCCGCCCGCGCTGGACCTGACCGATAGCGAGGAGCCGGAACCCGCTGCGCTGCGCGAACGCGCGATGATGGCGGAGGACGCGGCGCGCGCCGTGCCGGGCATCACCAATAGCGAGGGCGGGGGCGCGTCGAGCGGGCGTAGCCAGATTGCGCTGGCGACCAGCCATGGTTTTGCGGGCGCCTATGGCGCAACCAGCCATTCGACCTGGGCCAGCGTCCTGGCGGGCAGCGGATCGGACATGCAGCGCGACTATGCCAGCCACAGCGCGCGTCATCTGGAAGATCTGGACCAGGCCGAGGCGGTCGGCGTGCGGGCGGGCCAGCGGGCGGTGGCGCGGCTGAATCCGGTCAAGGTCGATAGCGGCGTGATGCCGGTGATTTTCGATCCGCGCATTGGTTCCAGCCTGGTGGGGCACCTGATTGGCGGCATGGTCGGCCCGGCGATTGCGCGGCGATCGAGTTTCCTGCTCGAATCGCTGGGCGAGGCGCTGTTTGACGCGAACGTCACCATCATCGACGATCCGTTGCTGGCGCGCGGGCTGCGATCGCGCCCGTTCGATGGCGAAGGGCTGCCGGTCGAACGGCGCGCGCTGATCGACAAGGGGGTGCTGACCGGCTGGCTGATGGACAGTGCGTCGGCACGCCAGTTGGGACAGGAACCGACCGGCCATGCCAGCCGTGGCGGCAGCGGCGCGCCGGGGGTCAGCATCACCAACGTCCATATGGAGCCGGGCAGCATATCCCCCGGCGACCTGATGGCGGACGTGAAGCGCGGCATCTATGTCACCGAACTGATCGGCATGGGCGTCAACGGCGTCACTGGCGATTATAGCCGGGGGGCGGCTGGCTTCCTGATCGAAAATGGCGCGGTGACCAACGCGGTGTCCGAAATCACCATCGCCAGCAATTTGAAGGCGATGTTCCGTTCCCTGATACCCGCCAATGACCTGCATTTCCGCTATGCCATGAATGTGCCGACGCTACGCGTTGACGGGATGACCGTTGCCGGGGGCTGATATCGACCTGCGCGCGATCGTGGGGGCCGTGTCTGATGCGGCCGATCATGCGCTGGCGCTATGGGCGGGTGGCGAAACGCGCGTGCGCCAGTGGGAAAAAGTGCCGGGCCACCCGGTATGCGATGCCGATCTGGAAGTCGACGGCCTGCTGCGCGCCTCGCTCGGCGCGATCGATCCGGGGGCGGGATGGCTGTCGGAGGAGACGGCCGATACCGTGCATCGGCTGGGCGTGTCGCGGGTGTGGGTGGTCGATCCGATCGACGGCACGCGCGACTATCTGCGCGGACGACGCGGCTGGGCGGTGTCGGTCGCGCTGGTCGAGGATGGCGCGGTGCGGCTGGGGATATTGGCCGCGCCTGCCCGCAACGAATATTGGATCGCGCAGGCCGGGCATGGGGCGACCCGCAATGGGCGGACGTTGCGCGCGGGATCGCGCACGCTTCTCACCGGCGCGCGGGTGCCAGCCGAACAATTGCCGCGTAACGACAATGATCTGGTGATGGTCGAAAAGCCCAACAGCATCGCGTTGCGCATGGCGATGGTTGCCGCCGATGAGGCTGATCTGGTCGCCACGGTGCGCTGGGGCAATGAATGGGACATAGCGGCCGCCGCGATCATCTGTCAGGAGGCGGGCGCGATGGTGACCGATGCGCTGGGCGATCCATTGCTGTTCAACCGGCCCCGGCCAACCGCCTTTGGCCTGCTATGCGCCGCGCCCGGCATCCACGCAGCCGCAACAGAACGGCTTGCGCCGCGCGCGCGGGAGATATTGGGCGGCTAATTGCAGGCGCTGACCGTTGGCGATGTCATTTTCCCCCGCAGAGAGGATGATCGCGCGGTGGACGGAACTGCTCCCCACGAACCAGAGGGCGTGTGACGCGCATCCAACGTCCAATTCAGGGGACGCTTCAGGGCCATCCTGGCAGTCTTGAACGCATTTGCAGTTGGGCAAAAGCCATCGAAAGAATTGGTCTGTGCGTGTCGTTTAACGGGATGTTTAAGACAAGGGCGGTAGCCAGTTTCTATCCAGATTATCGGGGACATAGGGCTATCAGGTGACGAAAAATCCGTCTGTGGACCTGATTAAAGGGGTGCTGATTCTATTCGTCATGGCAGGGCATGCCATGGAACTGACCCATCAGGCGCATCTGGCGATGTGGGTCGGTGCGGGTTTTCGCATGCCGTTGATGATAGGCATTTCGGGCTATCTGCTCAATGTCATCCGCACGCGACATGATCCGCCAGAGCGAATTTTTGGTCGCTATGCCAATCGCATTCTGCTGCCATGGATGGTCGCGCTACTCATATATATACTGGTTAGCGGCTGGACAGTGAGTTGGACCCTGCCGATCGAGTTACTGCTGCGTCCGCCATTTCACCTTTGGTACATACCGGTCCTGTTCTTCCTGATCCTGGTGACGCGACTGGTGCCTTTCTCGCCGCTCCAGTTGCTTGCCGTCGGGACGCCGATCAGTCTGGCGATCATGTATAGTTTTGGACTGGGGCATGGCGCGATCGGCGACAGTCTGTTGTCGCCCGACAATCGCTTCCTGCGCTTTCCTGTCTATTTCTTCTTCGGAATGCTGGTGGCGGAGCGAGGGTTGCCGAGCCGTTATCTGGGGGTGGTATTGCTGACCGGTGCGTTGGGCATGATATGGTGGAGCACCCTCCAAGGTAGCGACAACGACCTGGCCTTCGTGCCTGCGCGGTTGCTGATGTGCCTGGGGTTGATCGCACTGTTGCCGCGCTTGTCAGCCTTGCGACTGTCGTTTGCGCCCCTCAATGCGCTCGGGCGGGACAGTTTGTTCTTCTATCTGTGGCATCCCCTTGTGATGGCGGTGTTGATGATGGCGGGAGCAGATACTCTCCCCATGTTTGTCCTGTCGCTTCTGCTGCTGGCGGTTGCCAGCAAGTTGACGGCACGCCATGCGCTGGTCCAGCGGTTCGTCGGCAGTAGGGCGGCGATGCGTTCTGCGTCAGCGCCAATCGGGCCGGACACTGTTCCGGCCCGCGCTGCTTAGACTGCGATCAGTCGCGCATCACTAGAACGATTCTTACAGCTTGCCATATTTGGCTTCGAAGCCGGCGATGTCGCCTGCGGCGAGATATTTGGCCTGGTCGATCCACTGGTCGCGGACCGGGCGGCCCTTGAAATTGCCCAATTTGGCGTCGATCGCGGCGAGGTCCGTGTCGGTCCAGGCGGCGATCTGGGCGAAGCGGGTGACGCCGAGTTCGATCAGCAATGTCTTGAGCTTTGGTCCCACGCCCTTGAGGCGGAGCAGGTCGTCGTCGCCTTCCGGTGCGGCCGTGGCGGCGGGTGAGACCGGCATGGGTTCCGGCGCTGGTTCGGGGGCAGTCGCGATCGGGGCTATCGGTGCTGTCGGCGCGGCCACGGGTTCGACCGGCGCGGCGATGGGGGGCGCGGGTGTCGGCTCCACCAGAGCGGCAGGCGGGGTCTGGGCGGGCGGCGTGGGTGCGATGTCTTGCGGGGCGTCCTGCGCCTTGTCCTTGCCGGACAGCAGAAAGACGAGGCCGATGATCACCAGCAGCCCGATCAACAGCCACAGGCCATAGTCCATGAAAAATTCCTGCATCGCGCGCTGCCTTTCGTGATTATGCCGTGCCTATGTAAATAGGTGTCGCCCCGGACGGCAAGGCTTCATGCCTGTTCGCGGGCGACTTCGCGCCAGCCGATGTCGCGGCGGCAAAAGCCGGTGGGAAAGTCGATGGCGTCGACTGCGGCGTAAGCTGCCGCCTGCGCCGCGCCGACCGTATCGCCGGTGGCAGTCACATTGAGGACGCGGCCGCCATTGGCGACCAGCGTGCCGTTCTGATCGGCGGTTCCAGCGTGGAACACCAGTGCGCCGCCAGCCTGCGCCGCGTCGACGCCGCTGATCGCGCCGCCCTTTTCCGGGGTGCCGGGATAGCCCTTGGCAGCCATGACGATGGTGAGAGCGGTGCGATCGGCCAGCGCGACTGGTCCCTGGCTGGCCAGCGTACCCTGGGCGACGCTGAGCAGCAGGTCGACCAGATCGCCGTCGAAGCGCATCATCAGCACCTGACATTCGGGATCGCCGAAGCGGGCATTATATTCGATCAGTTTCGGCCCCTGATCGGTCAGCATCAGCCCGGCATAGAGCACGCCTGAGTAGGGCATGCCTTCTGCGGCCAAGGTGGCGACGGTCGGCCTGATGATCGTTTCGATCACCTGGGCTTCGAGTTCCGGGGTCAGGACGCGGGCCGGGCTGTAGGCGCCCATGCCGCCGGTGTTCGGTCCGGTGTCGCCATCGCCCACCCGCTTATGATCCTGCGCAGAGCCAAAGGGCAGGATGGCGGTGCCGTCGGTCAGCGCGAAGAAGCTGGCTTCCTCGCCGCTCATGAACTCTTCCAGCACCACTTCCTCGCCCGCCGCGCCGAACGCGCCGGAGAACATGGTGTCGAGCGCGTCCAGCGCTTCATCGCGCGTTTCGGCGATGATCACGCCCTTGCCCGCGGCGAGGCCATCGGCCTTGATCACCACCGGCAGCGCGAAATCGTCCAGCGCGGCAATCGCGCCATCCTTGGACGTGACGCGGACATAGGCAGCGGTCGGAATGTTCGCGCGTTTGCACAGATCCTTGGTAAAGCCCTTTGACCCTTCGAGTTGCGCAGCCTTCTTGCCGGGGCCGAATACCGGCACGCCCATGGTGCGCAGATTGTCGGCGAGGCCATCGACCAGCGGCGCTTCCGGGCCGATCACCACCAGCCCGATCGAATGGCGGGTGCAGAAATCCAGCACGGCGCGATGATCGGTCGCGGCAAGGTCGACCAATGTCGCGTGCTGGGCTATGCCGGGGTTGCCCGGCGCGGCATAGAGCGTATCGAGCCGGGGCGATTGCGCCAGCTTCCACGCCAGCGCATGTTCGCGGCCGCCGCCGCCAAGCAAAAGGATGTTCATGTCGCCCATGTCCCCGGAATATGATGCCTATGACAGTTCGGGCCGCCTGTTAGCGGAGGAACGGGCGGGCGACAACGCGCCGCCGCTGTCCGTCAGCGAATTGTCGGGGATGCTCAAGCGCACGGTGGAGGATCGTTTCGGCCATGTGCGGCTGCGCGGCGAGATTTCCGGGTTCAAGCGGGCGGCGTCCGGGCATCTGTATCTGGCGTTGAAAGACGATAATGCGGTGCTGGACGGGGTGATGTGGAAGGGCGGGGCGCAGCGGCTGGCCTTTGCGCCACAGGATGGGGTGGAGGTGATCGCCACCGGCAAGCTGACCACCTATCCCGGCCGGTCGAAATATCAGATCGTGATCGATCGGATGGAGTTGGCGGGCGAAGGCGCGCTGATGGCGCTGCTGGAGAAGCTGAAAGCGAAACTGGCGGGCGAAGGGCTGTTTGCGGCGGAGCGCAAGCGGCGGCTGCCCTTTCTGCCGCGCACGATTGGCGTCGTGACATCGCCCACGGGCGCCGTCATTCGCGATATTTTGCACCGGCTGGCGGATCGCTGCCCGACCGATGTGCTGGTCTGGCCGGTGCTGGTGCAAGGGCAGGGGGCTGCCGAACAGATTGCGCGTGCGGTGCGCGGATTCAGTGCGATGGAAGCGGGCGGGCGGCTGCCGCGGCCCGATCTCGTGATTGTGGCGCGGGGCGGCGGATCGATCGAGGATCTGTGGAGCTTCAACGAGGAAATCGTCGTGCGCGCGGTCGCCGACTGTTCGATTCCGATCATTTCCGCGGTCGGGCATGAAACCGACACCACGTTGTGTGACTATGCCGCCGACATGCGCGCGCCCACGCCGACGGCGGCGGCGGAACTGGCGGTGCCGGTACGGGCGGACCTGCTGGCGATGCTGGGCGAGATGGGCTTGCGTGCCGGGCGCGCGGTGCGACGCGGGGCGGGGCAGGCCAGGGAAAGGCTGGAAATGCAGGCACGGCTGATGCCGACGCCCGATATGTTGCTGGCGCCGCAGCGGCAACGGCTGGACCAGCTGTCCGACGCGCTGGGCAGCGGATTGCGGCACCGGATTGCGGATGCGCGCGCGCAACTGGGGCAAGCAGGCGGGGCGCTGCGACCGGCGCTACTTCAGCAATATCTCCAGCGGGCGAGCGAACGGCTGGACCGTTTGCGGCCACGTCCTGACTATCTGGCGCGCGTCTATCGCGACCGGGCGACGGCGCTTGACCGGGTGTCGCGCCATTTCGCCTCGCTTGATCCCGACCTGCCGCTGGCGCGGGGCTATGCGCGGGTGATGGCCGACGGGCGGCTGGTTCAGTCGGTCGCAGCGGCGCAGGCCGCAGGCGCGGTGACGCTGCATTTCCGGGACGGGACGGTCGATGCGACGGTCGGGGATAGCGGGGCATCGCTTGAGAAGCCCGCCCCAACCGCTATATCTGCTCCACCACGCCCGACGCGCAAACTGCGCGGGGCGGAAGAGCCGCAGAAGGATCTGTTTTCGTGAAGCGCCAGAAGGTCTGACCCATGTTGATGTCCAACAGCGATCGTGTCGCCCGGCTCCATTATATGGCCTATAGTTTCCGCGTGCTGCAGGCGGGCGATCATGTGCTGTGCGCGGTGACCGGCCAGAAGATTGCGCTTGAGGATTTGCGCTATTGGAGCATCGCGCGGCAGGAACCCTATGCCGATGCGGAAGCCTCTGCGCGGGCCGAAATCAGGGCGAATGGCGGCCGATGAGGCTCTGGGCGGCGGTACTGCTGATTGCGCTGGCGGGCGTTTCCGCATCTGCCGCACCCTTGCCCGACCGCGCCGACTTCACGGTCAAGGGGGCGGCGACGCAGGGTGGCGTGCTGCTGGGCACTGCCCCTGCGGGCACGGTGGCGTTGACGTTGGATGGCAAGCTGGTCCCGGTCGATGGCGATGGCCGTTTCCTGATCGCCTTTGATCGCGACGCCGGGCCGACCGGGCAACTGACCGCCCGCTTGGCCGACGGCCGCACGCTTGATCACCCGATTGCCATCGCTCCGCGTGCATGGCGGATCGAACGGATCAATGCGCCGATGCGGCCCACCAAAAGCAGCGAGGCGTTTCTGGCGCTGCGCAAGCCGGAACTGGAACAGATCGCCGCAGCGCGGGCGGTGGTGACAGACGCCACGGGGTGGCGGCAACGGTTCGTCTGGCCGCGAGTGGGGCGGATATCGGGCCTGTTCGGGTCGCAGCGCATCTATCAGGGGACGGCTGGCGCCTATCATGGCGGGGTCGACGTGGCCGGGGCGACCGGTGCGCCGGTCGTGGCCCCGGCCGACGGCGTGGTGATACTGGCCGCCGACAAGCCTTTCACGCTGGAAGGCAATTTGCTGATGATCGACCACGGCCATGGCCTGAACAGCGCGTTCCTGCATCTGTCGCGCATTGATGTGAAGCTAGGCGATCATGTATCGCAGGGACAGCGTATCGGTGCGATCGGCGCGACCGGGCGGGCTACCGGCCCGCACCTTCATTGGGGGATGAAGTGGAATGACGCGCGGATCGATCCGCTCTTGCTCGCCGGGCCGATGCCCAGCGGGCAATAGCCTCGTCAGCTTATCCGCTTCATCCTTACGGCGCGACCGCCATCGACCTTGCCCATGAAACTGCCCATGGCGGCGCGTTTCAGTTCGATCGACTGCCCGACCTTGGGATCACGCGCGGTCATCGCTTCGGTCGTGATCCATTGCGCGCCGTCGTCCAGCCCGATCTGCCATTTGCCATAGCCCAGGCTGCGAACCGATGCGATCACCGCCTGGATATGGGTGACGCCTTCCTCGGCTGGCGCATCTTCCTTGTCGTCGCCACCCCCAAGGAAGGGCAATTTGGGGAAGGAGAAGCCGAACAGGGTCTTGCGCGTCTTGTTCAGTTCGCCCTTGTCCAGCACCACCACTTCATCGCGTTGCGCCGCAGCATCCATTGCGCCGACCTGTCGGTCGAAACAGGCAAGCCGTTCCGAATCGATTGTGATCGTCCGGCATTTCAGAAGGTCATTGAAAATTTCGGGTCGGGGCTGTTGCCGTTGCGGCGCAGCGGAAGATTGGGCCGCGATACAGAGCGGGACCAGCAAAAACAGTGCGCGCAAGCCCGCCATAAATCGTCTCTCCATCACGTCGGACACATTGTTCCTCTACAATGCACCCGCCAGAGGCAAGGTCAATACGCGCCTGCAAACGCCATCCAAACATGAGCAACGCCACAATAGGGCTGCCTTGTTTGGTCGCGCGGCATGATTGCTGCATGGCGCAGGACCGCCGTGCAACTATATTGCTAACCACATGTAAAACAGTCATGCCACGTTCATGTTGCATTTATGATACAGGGGCGTTCAAAAGCGGTGAATGCCCTTTTCCCCGGCTTTACAGCGCCGTTCGCCCCGCGCAGTTTCCCCCTATCCATATGGGGGGATCGCTGTCGGGCACCATGTCCCCCTGTAGGTGCATTAGAGTGGCAGGCCATCTGCCAACCTCCAGAGCAAGGGACTGGACCGTGAAGACATTTTCCAAAAGGGCACTTTTGCGTGCCAGCGTCGCACCCGCGATTCTGGGCGCGTCGCTGATCGCGACCGCCGCCATCGCGCAGGACGCGCCGCAGGCTGCCGATGCCGAAATGGGCGACACCATCATCGTTACCGGGTCGCTGATCAAGAACCCCAATCTGGCGCGTTCGACCCCGGTTACGGCAACCACCGCCGACCAGATCGAACTGAAGTAGAACAACACCGCCGAAGAAATTCTGCGTGAAATTCCGGGCATCGTTCCCAGCATCGGTTCGGCCGTCAACAACGGCAATGGCGGCGCTTCGTTCGTCAACCTGCGCGGCCTGGGTTCCAACCGCAATATCGTCCTGATCGACGGCAACCGTCTGGTGCCTGCCGAACTGAACGGCCGTTTCGACCTTAACAACATCCCGCTGGCACTGATCGACCGCGTCGACGTGCTGACCGGCGGCGCTTCCACCACTTATGGTGCGGACGCCATTTCGGGTGTCGTCAACTTCGTGACCAAGTCCGACTTTGCCGGTCTGGAAGCGAATATCGCCAACCAGCTGACCGAAGAAGCCGATGGTCATTATGTCCGCGCCGACGTGACGCTGGGCGCCAATTTCGATGATGGCCGCGGTAATGTGGTTTTCTCGGTTGGCTATCAGCAGTCCGACCCGGTCTATCAGGGCGATCGTCCGTTCTCGAATGTCTCGATCGATTCCTTCACCGGCCTTGGCGGCGGTTCGGGCACGTCGACCCCGTCGCGTTTCACCAACGTCAACACGACCGGCGCCGATTCGATCACGACCGGTTGCGGCCTTGCGGGACAGCCAGCCTGTAACGCCGTGCAGGGCAACCGTCAGGTGACGGCCGCTGGTGGCGCTTTCCGCGGCACCTCTGCGTTCGATGCTTATAACTTCAACCCGTTCAACATCTTCCAGACGCCGTTTGAACGCTTCAACATGTACGGCGCGGGCCGCTACGAAGTCAGCGACGCGGTAGAAGTCTATTCGCGGGGCATCTTCTCGAAGAACACCGTCAGCACGATCATCGCGCCGTCGGGTGCCTTCGGCATTTCGGTCGTGGTTCCGCTCAGCAACCCCTATCTGTCGGCTGCCCAGCGTAATGCCTTCTGCGCCTTCGACACCACGCCTGGCGTTGGCTACACCGCCCGCTTCTCGGCGGCTGAATGCGCCGCCGCGGCGACCGCGACCAGCCCGACCGACCCGAACTATCGCACCGTCACGACGACCTTGTCGCGTCGTGCGACCGAACTGGGTCCGCGTATTTCCGACTTCACCACCACCTTCTTCGATTATCGCATCGGCGCGCGCGGTGGCATCACCGACTCGATCGACTGGGATCTGTCGGGTGGCTATGGTGAATCGGAGAACGTCCAGACCCAGCAGGGCTACTGGCTGAACTCGCGCGTCCGTCAGGCGCTTCTCGCGACCAACACCGCGACCTGCCTGACCGACACCAATGGCTGCGTCCCGCTCAACGTGTTCGGTCCCGATGGTTCGATCACGGCTGCGCAGAATGCCTATCTGACGGCCAACAGCCAGGTCACCACCAAGACCTCGCTGGCGCAGGTCAAGGGCACGATCAGCGGTGACTTTGGCGTCGCTTCGCCCTTCGGCACCGACAGCCTGGCGTTCGCTCTGGGTGGCGAATATCGCAAATATGGCGCCAGCCAGGAATCCGATCTGCTGTCGCAGTCGGGCGATCTGGGCGGCGCCGGTGGTGCGGCACCGAACATCGACGGCGGCTATGACGTCTATGAAGCCTATGGCGAAGTCATTCTGCCGCTGGTGCAGGACAAGCCCTTCTTCCAGGATCTGACTGTGGAAGCGGGCATCCGCTACTCCGACTATTCGGTCGATGGCGGTTCGGGTTACAACACGACCACCTGGAAGGTGGCCGGCAACTGGACGCCGGTTGACGGCATCAAGTTCCGCGGCAACTATTCGCGTGCCGTTCGTGCGCCTAACATCGCCGAACTGTTTGCTCCGGTGAACACCACGCTGACCAACCTGGACAGCGATCCCTGCGCTGGCGCTGCGCCGACCCAGAATGCCAACCTGGCGGCTGTCTGTATCGCCCAGGGCGCAACGGCAGCCCAGCTCGGCTCGATCATCAACGATCCGGCTGGCCAGGTGAACTCCACCGGTGGCGGTAACCTCGCCCTCGGCCCGGAAAAGTCGAACAGCTGGGGTCTGGGCGTGTCGCTCCAGCCAGCAGCCCTGCCGGGCTTCAGCCTGACGGTCGATTATTACAACATCAAGATCACGGGTGCGATCACCAACCCGACGCCTGATGACGTGATTTCGGCTTGCTTCGACAACATCACCGCCGCCAGCGCTTCGGACCCGGCCTGCACCGGCATCCGCCGCGATCCGGGCACCGGCGCTCTGTTTGGTGAAGCAGCCGTCGTCGGCGGTCTGCCGCAGACGCTGTCGAACCTGGGCAAGCTGGCCACGGACGGCATCGACGTTCAGCTGAACTATCAGAAGGATGTCGGTTTCGCGAAGTGGGCGCTGAGCGCCAACGGCAACTGGACCAACAGCTCGACCTTCCAGGCGACCCCGACGTCGCTCAACCGCGAATGCGTTGGTCTGTACAGCGTCAACTGCGCCTCGATCCAGCCGGAATTCTCCTGGTCGGTGCGCAACACCCTCTCGTTTGACTCGGTCGACCTGTCGCTGCTGTGGCGCTATATCGACGGCGTGAAATATGAGGATGGCGATGCCTTCGTCGGTACGCTGAACGGCAAGGAAGTCGATTTCAACCGTATCCCGGCTGAACATTATTTCGACCTGACCAGCCGCTTCCACGTCTCTGACGAAGTCACGCTGACCATGACCGTGCAGAACCTGCTGGACAACCAGCCCAAAGTGGTTGGCAACTCGATCGGTTCGACCAGCTACAACAGCGGTAACGTCTATCCGTCGACCTACGACGCGCTGGGCCGCCGCTACACGGTCGCTGCCAAGCTGCGCTTCTGATCTTTCGATCAGTCAAGATAAGGAAAGGGGGCCGGTGGCGACACCGGCCCCCTTTTTCGTGGGCGAAAGCAAGGCGGGCGAGTTAGTCGATCAATGATCGGGGCAGGTGCAGCGCAATGCCCGCATTGTCGGCCATCACCGTTGCCCAATGGATCACCTTGGCAATCTCGTCGGCATGCGCCTCCAGACCGCGCTGGGCAGCCTCGGCGCGCTGGCCGGGCGTGAAGGCCGCGCCATTTTTGGCGTCGCGGGCAAAGACCGGGCCATTGGCGATTGCGCGAACCCTCGCATCGTCCAGTTGCAGCCCGAACAGCCGCGCCAATGCAGCGAGGCTCTCGGTCGGCCTTGCGACCAGCGTTTCGCTGTCCAGCGTGGCGACCCGCGCTCCCAGTTGATCGCACAGAGTGTGGAACTGATGCTGCTGCGCCAGCCAGCCGACGGCGGCGACCTGAATATCGGTCAGTCCCAGATAGTCTGACGGGGCGATGCCCAGAGGGGCGATCATCCCTTCGCGCGCCAGCTTCTGGAACAGATCGCGCACCCACAGCCGCCCCCACATCCCTTTGCGCGCGATCGAGGCGAGATAGGGTTCGAGCGGGGCATGGAGCAGGAGGGCGCGCGCATCGGGGCGCAAGCTCATGATCGCGGGGATCAGCGGATTGATGACGTTGGAGGGCTTGACGACCACGGCCTCGCCTGGCCCGAAGGGGCGGGCCAGCAGGTGCAGGCTTGCGTCCAGCACGCGGGCAACCTCCGGCCCCTTTGCGCCGCGATGTCGCCAGCCGATCAGGTCATTGAGCAGCACCGGTTCCTTCAGACCCATCGCGATGCCCGGAATATCCATCGCGGCGGCCAGCAAGGTCGAACAGCAATAGGCCGAATGAAACAGGAAATGGATCGGCGCACGAGGCGGTGCCTGCTCCATGGCGTCGCCCAGCCGCAGCACGAGCGGTGCGTCGGTCGCGCCCAGATACTCGTCGGTCAGGAAGGGGATGTCGCCATGCCGCGCGCGTGGCACAAAGCGCATATGGACTGCGTCATGCCCCGGATCGTAGCGATGGGCCAGCCATTGGGCGTCGCGCACGATGTCGCGGATCGCAGGATCGGGGGAGCTCATGACGACCAGCCTTCGCATGGCTTTTCGGGTCATTCAAGCCGCAGGACTTTCCCTTACTTGCCCCTGCGCGCACTTGTGGTAGCGATGATGGACAGGAAGCTGGGGGGCTTTATGGACGGGGCTGTTGGTCGGTTAGTGCAGCAAGCGGCGGAGGCGCGGCGACAGGGGCGCATCGCGACGGCCGAGCAGTTGCTGGGCGACGCATTGAAGCGACAGGCAGGGGAGCCGCAGGCGCTCAACCTGCTGGGGATGATTGCGCTCGACCGGCGCGATTTTGCAGCGGCCAGCGTGCATTTTCGTGGCGCGGCCGCGGCTGATCCCAAGGAGGCGGCGCTGTGGATGAACGTGGCGTCGGCAGAGCGCGGCCTTGGCGTGGCGGAGGCGGAGCGGGCGGCGCTGCAGGCGGCGATCGACATCGACCAGCGCAATTTGATGGCGCAAATCCGCATGGCGCAACTCCAGCAACGGCTGGAAGAAACGCAAGCGGCAGCAGACAGCTGGGGCAAGGCGCTGGCGCTGTCAGCGGGACTGACCGACCTGCCGCCTGCATTGGCAGACATATTGGCGCAGGCACGGGACTTCGTTACAGCCCATCAGGCGCAATTCGCCGCTTTTGTCGAGGCGGGGGTCGCGGCCCAGTTGAAGGCATCGGACGGGGTGACGCAGCGGCGCTTTCAGGCTTGCCTGGACCGGGAGTTTGGCCGCCGGACCATCTACCAGAATCACTGTTCGGGTTTGCATTACCCCTTCCTGCCCGCCGACGAATATTTCGACCGGCAGCATTTCCCCTGGATGGACGCGCTGGAGGCAAAGACCGACGTGATCCGCGCCGAATTTCTCGCCATGGTGGACAAGCGTGGCGACGCCATCCGTCCCTATGTGCGGCAGGATGCAGGGACGCCGCAGAATAAATGGACCGCGCTTGACGGGTCGCTGGACTGGGGGGCGGCGTTCCTGTGGGAATATGGCGTACGAAACGAAGCGGTGTGCGCCGCCTGCCCGCAGACCGTCGCGGCGCTGGAGGCTTTGCCGCGCGCCGACATTCCGGGGCGGGCGCCGTCGGCCTTCTTTTCCCTGCTCAAGCCGCGCAGCCGGATTCCGGCGCATACCGGCGTCACCAATACGCGCGCGATCATTCATCTTCCACTGATCGTGCCGCAGGGCTGCTTCTTTCGCGTTGGGGGTGAAACGCGGGCATGGCAAGAAGGGGTCGCCTTCGGCTTTGACGATACGATCGATCATGAAGCCTGGAATGACAGCGATCATTTGCGGGTCGTGCTGATTTTCGACGTATGGAACCCGCATTTGTCGCTTGCGGAGCAGCAACTATTGAAGCAATTCTATGCCACGGCTGATGCGAGCAAGACGAATAACGTCCCGTCGCGCATCTGATCGACGACATGGAGGCTGGCCCATTCGGAGAGAGGGGATTCGCACTGTCGTCATTCTGGGAGAATTAGAGTGCATATGTTGAAGGCAGTGATTGCGTCCAGCCTGATCGTTCTGGCGATGCCCGCAGTGGCGCAGGACAAGGCTCCGCTGGACAAGAATGATCCCAATGCAGTGCGGTGCAAGCGGTTTCAGGTCACTGGTTCGCTGGTGAAGAAGGAACGCATCTGCAAGACCAACGCCGAATGGCGGGCGATTTCCGAGCAGCAGAACCGGGATGCCGATGACATCATCACCCGCAGCCGCGCCGGGATGAACCCCAACGGTTGAAGCACGGGAGGGGGATTGCCCCTCCCGTGCTATCGCCTCAAGCGACGCTCAAAACCAGCGCGCCGTCGCCATCTTCCACTCGGACGGTGGAGCCATCCGGCACCTCGCCGCGCAGGATCAGGTCGGCCAGCGGGTCTTGCAGGTAACGCTGGACTGCGCGCTTCAAGGGCCGCGCGCCATAGACAGGGTCATAGCCGACCCGTCCCAGCCATGCCCGCGCACCGTCGGTCAGGTCGAGCATGATCTTGCGATCCTTGAGCAGCTTCTGCACGCGGGCGACCTGAATATCGACGATCGGCGCCATATGGGCGACGCCGAGGCGATGGAACAGGATGATCTCGTCCAGGCGGTTGAGGAATTCGGGGCGGAAATGGCCGCGAACGACCTCCATCACCTGTTCCTCGACCTTTTCGACCGGATCATCATCGCCCAGCGCCGCGATATACTGGCTGCCCAGGTTCGATGTCAGGACGATGATCGTGTTGGTGAAATCGACCGTGCGACCCTGCCCGTCGGTCAGCCGGCCATCGTCCAGCACCTGGAGCAGGATGTTGAACACGTCGCCATGGGCCTTTTCCACCTCGTCGAACAGCACGACCTGATAGGGGCGGCGGCGGACGGCTTCGGTCAGCACGCCGCCTTCCTCATAGCCGACATAGCCCGGAGGCGCGCCGATCAGGCGGGCGACCGAATGTTTCTCCATGAATTCGCTCATGTCGATGCGAACCATGGCGTTTTCATCGTCGAACAGGAAACCGGCCAGCGCCTTGGTCAGCTCCGTCTTGCCGACGCCCGTGGGGCCAAGGAAGAGGAAGGAGCCAAGCGGGCGATTGGGGTCCTGTAGCCCCGCACGGGCGCGGCGCACGGCGGTGGATACGGCCCTGACCGCGTGGGCCTGGCCAATGACGCGCTTGCCCAGCGTTTCTTCCATCGCCAGCAGCTTCTCGCGCTCGCCGGTCATCATCCGCTCGACCGGAATCCCGGTCCAGCGGGCGACGACCCCGGCAATATCCTCTGCGGTCACTTCCTCGCGCAGCATCGCGCCTTCGGACGCGGTCGCCGCTTCCGCCAGGCGCTTTTCGAGGCTGGGGATCGTGCCGTAGGACAGTTCGCTCATCTTCGCGAGGTCGCCGGCGCGCTGTGCCTGTTCCAGTTCGAGCCGGGCGGCGTCTAGCTGTTCCTTGATCTTCGCTTCGCCGGCGATCTTGTCCTTTTCCGCCTGCCAACGGGTGGTGAGCGCAGCGGATTGCTCCTCCAGATTGGCAAGATCGGTTTCCAGCGTCGCCAGCCGGTCGGCCGAGGCCTTGTCGGTTTCCTTCTTGAGCGCCTCGCGCTCGATCTTGAGCTGGATGATGCGGCGGTCGAGATTTTCAATCTCTTCGGGCTTGGATTCCACTTCCATCCGCAGGCGCGACGCGGCCTCGTCCATCAGGTCGATCGCCTTGTCGGGCAGGAAGCGGTCGGTGATGTAACGGTTGGAAAGCGTTGCGGCAGACACCAGCGCGCTGTCGGTGATCCGCACGCCATGGTGCAGTTCATATTTTTCCTTCAGGCCGCGCAGGATCGAGATGGTATCCTCGACCGTGGGTTCGCCGACGAACACGGGCTGGAAACGACGCTGGAGCGCAGGGTCCTTTTCGACATGCTTGCGATATTCGTCGAGCGTCGTCGCGCCGATGCAATGGAGTTCGCCACGCGCCAAAGCGGGCTTGAGCAGATTGCCCGCATCCATCGCGCCTTCGGATTTACCCGCGCCGATCAGCGTATGCATTTCATCGATGAAGAGGACGATCTGTCCTTCGGCGGCTTTGACTTCGTCCAGCACGCCCTTCAACCGTTCCTCAAATTCACCGCGATATTTGGCGCCCGCGATCAGGCTGCCCATGTCGAGCGCCATCAGCGTGCGATCTTTCAGCGTATCGGGCACGTCGCCATTGGCGATGCGCAGCGCGAGGCCTTCGGCAATCGCGGTCTTGCCGACGCCGGGGTCGCCGATCAGCACCGGGTTGTTCTTGGTGCGGCGGGCAAGGATCTGGATGGTGCGGCGGATTTCCTCGTCCCGGCCGATGACCGGATCAAGCTTGCCGCTGCGCGCCGCTTCGGTGAGGTCGCGGGCGAATTTCTTGAGCGCATCATAGCGATCCTCAGCGCCGGCAGTGTCGGCGCTGCGGCCCTGACGCAGCTGGTTGATCGCGGCGTTGAGCGCTTCGGGCTTGACCCCGGCGGCGGCGAGCGCCTTGCCCGCAGCCGTCGTGCTGGCCAGCGTCAGCGCGAGCAGGAGTCGCTCGACGGTGACGAAGCTGTCCCCGGCCTTGGTCGCGACCTGTTCGGCCGAATCCAGCACGCGAACGGCATCATTGTCGAGGCCCGGCGTTTGCTGCGCGCCGCTGCCGGAGACCGATGGCACCTTGGCCAATGCGGCATCGGTATCACGCAGCGCGATGTCGGGCGCGCCGCCTGCGGCCTTGATCAGGCCCGACGCCATGCCCTGCTCATCTTCCAGCAATGCCTTGAGCAGATGTTCCGGGCTGATCCGCTGATGGCTCATGCGGATCGCGACGGTTTGCGCCGACTGGAGGAAGCCTTTGGCGCGGTCGGTGAATTTTTCGAGGTTCATGACTTACCTTCTTGAAGCCCTGGGCTCTTTATCAAACTGCGGCTCATGTGGTGTTGCCAAAAGGCCACACAAGAGGCACTACGCAATTTCCACCCAAATCCTTATCAGTCTGGCGCGCGGGCGAGGGCGTAATGAATGCACGCGGGCCAGGCACCGAAGCGAGCAGGGGCGGGCGGCGGAGTCGGTACAGCCCTTATAGTCGATTGATCGTCGGGAACCTATCGCGACCAGCCGCGCTGTCCAGCGTCATGCGTATTGCGCTGCTAAAACGCCCCGCTATTCTAGCGCCCTTCGCGGGCGCTTCGTCCTGCTGCATTTTCTCTGAGGTTGTCCATGACCCTTTCCCCCCTGTCGCGTCGCCTGTCCCTGCTGATCGGCCTGTCGGCCATGGCGCTGACCCCGATGACGCAGGCGGTGGCGCAGACCAGTGCGACCAGCGCCGCGCCTGCGCCGCTGTCCAGCCTGGTGGCTGCGGTCGATATTCCCTATGAACAGTTCACGCTGAAAAACGGCCTGCGGGTCATCGTCCATACCGATCGCAAGGCGCCGGTCGTCGCGGTTTCCGTCTGGTATCATGTCGGGTCGCGGTTCGAACCGGCGGGCAAGACCGGCTTTGCCCATCTGTTCGAACATCTGATGTTCTATGGCTCCGAAAATGCCGACGGGCCGTTTTTCGGCCGGCTGGAAGATATTGGCGCGACCGACTGGAACGGGACGACCTGGTTCGATCGCACCAATTATTTCGAGACGGTGCCCACCGGGGCGCTCGACCGGGCGCTGTTCCTGGAGTCCGACCGGATGGGCCATCTGCTGGGCGCGGTGACGCAGCTGAAGCTGGATACCCAGCGCGGGGTCGTTCAGAATGAAAAGCGCATGGGGGAAAATGAACCCTATGGGCTGGTCGAATATGCGCAACTGGCCGCGCTGTTGCCCGAAGGGCATCCCTATCGCCATTCGACCATCGGGTCGATGGCGGACCTCAACAACGCCAGCCTGGGCGATGTGCAGACCTGGTTCAAGACGCATTATGGTCCGAACAATGCCGTGCTGGTGCTGGCGGGGGATATTGACGTGGCGACCGCGAAGAAGAAGGTCGAACGCTGGTTCGGCAATATCGTCGCCGGTCCCCCGCCGCAGGATGTGGAAGCGACCGTGCCGACGCTCGACAAGGATGTCGAGAAGGTGATGCATGACAATGTCGCGGCGACCCGTCTCTATCGCAACTGGGTGGTGCCGGGCGTCAATGGCGCGGACCTGCCCGCGATCGATCTGGCGCTGTCGGTCTTTGGCGGGCTGGCATCCTCTCGCCTCTACAACACGCTGGTCCGCGACGAGAAGGTGGCGGTAGGCGTCAAGGCCAATGTCCAGCCGTTTGAGAAGCTGAGCATTGCCGAGATCACGGTCGATGTGAAGCCGGGGACGGATGCGATTGCGGTGGGCAAGCGGCTCGATGCGCTGCTGGCGGACTATCTGGCCAAGGGACCGACCGCCGACGAGGTACAGCGGGCCGCGACCCGGCAGCTGGCGGGGACGATATCGGGGCTGGAACAGGTGGGCGGCTTTTCGGGCAAGGCGGTGACGCTGGCCGAAGGGGCGGTCTATTCCAACGACCCGGACAAATATCGCAAGGATCTGGCCGCTTATGCCGCCGCGACGCCAGCGCAGGTGGGCGAGGCCGCGCGCAAATGGCTGGGGCGGCCAGTGTTCCGCCTGACGGTGGCGCCGGGCGAGCGATCGGCCGCCGACAATGCGCTGGCGGGGAATGTTCATGGGGAAGGGGCGACCCACAAGCCGGCCCATTTCCGCGATCCCGCTGCGCCCGCGCCGGCCGCGGCGACGCCGCCTGCGCCCACGAAGATTGCCGAACCGCCGATCGAGCCGGTCGCTGATCTGGATTTCCCTGCGGTCGAACATGCCAAGTTGAAGAACGGGATTGCGGTGCAGTTTGCGCGCCGGGCGACGGTGCCGGTCGTGCGTGTGTCCGTGGCGTTCGACGCGGGCAATGCGGCGGATGACCGGGCCAAGCTGGGGACCGCGGCGCTGACGACGGCGCTGCTGGACGAAGGCACGACAACGCGTAGCGCCCTGGAGATCGCGGAAGAGCAGGAGCGGCTGGGCGCGTCGGTGAGTGCGGGCAACAGCATGGACCGGACGACGGTGGGCCTGTTTGCGCTCAAGCCCAATCTGGACGCATCGCTGGGGCTGCTGGCCGATGTCGTGCGCAATCCGGCGTTTGCGCCGGGCGAGGTGGAGCGGCTGCGCGGGCAGATGCTGACCCGGATCGCGGCGGAAAAGACCGAGCCGACGGCGATCGCCCAGCGCATGTTGCCGCCGCTGCTCTATGGCAAGCTGCATCCCTATGGCATCCCCTTCACCGGGTCGGGCACCGAAAGCGGGGTCAAGGCGGTGACGCGGGCGGACCTGACCGCCTTCCACGATCGCTGGCTGCGGCCGGACAATGCGACGATCTTCGTCACGGGCGACACGAGCCTGGCTGAATTGCTGCCGCTGTTGGAAAAGCGCTTTGGCGACTGGAAGGCGCCAGCGACGCCCAAGGGCAGTAAGCTGTTCCGCATGGACCGGATGGCGCGTCCGCCGCGGATCATCCTGATCGACAAGCCGCAAAGCCCCCAGTCGATGATCCTGGCGGGCGTGCTGACAGCCAAGAAGGGGACCGACAATCCGGTCACGCTCCAGTCGGCCAACGAAGTGCTGGGCGGCAGCACGACGTCGCGCCTGACGATGGACCTGCGGGAAACGAAGGGCTGGGCCTATGGCGCGGGCACGTCGCTGCCCGGCGTCAAGGACACAATCCCGCTGCTGGTCTATGCCCCGGTCCAGACCGACAAGACGGGCGAATCGATCATTGCCGCGCGGCAGGACATCAAGGATTTCCTGACGACCAAGGGCACGACCGAGGCGGAGCGCAACCAGACGATCAACGGGCAGATATTGTCGCTGCCCGGCAGCTTCGAGACATCGTCCGACCTGCTGGGCGCGATGATGCGCAACAGCCTGATCGGGCGGGCCGACGATTTCTACGAAACGCTGCCCAATATCTATCGCGCGATGACCGCCGCCGATTTCGACAAGGCGGCGCGGGAGGCGATCAATGCCGACGGGCTGATCTGGGTCGTGGTCGGCGACGCGAAACTGGTTCGGCCGCAGCTTGACGCGGTGGGCCTGCCGGTCGAGGTGGGAACATTGGCCGATTGACCGGCATTCAGTGCGGACGGGCCTGCAAAAGCGTTCCGTCTGGACTGATTGGCGATCAATCGGGATTTGAGGGTATGCATCGTTGAATGATGCTTTGATGGAGTGATGATGATGGCAAGTGTCGATGGCGCCTATGACTGCGTAGCCAAGACGCCGATGGGCGACCAGAAGGGTGTGTTCACCGTGGTCAGCAGCGGTGACCGGTTTAACGGCACCTTTGCGGGCATGATGGGATCGCTCGACGTGGTCGATGGCAAGGTCGCGGGCAACAGCCTGACCTGGAAGATGGAAATGACGATGCCGATGCCGATGACGCTGGAGTGCGAGGCGGAAGTCAGCGGCGACGCCATCACCGGAACAATGCAGTTGGGCGCGTTCGGGGCTTCAGCCTTTACCGGGACGCGGCGGGCCTGACCCTGTGGGGTCCGGCCTGGCCGGACCCCATGAAGCCGACACTAAGCTGAACACCTGTAGCGACCTTGCCCGATTGTGTTTAGTTAGCTAACTAATCGACATGAAGAAGCGGGATGCCGGACGGGCTTTGTTGCATTTGCTGGGGCCGGTGGCGCGGGGGTGGCGGCAGGCTGCCGACGGGGCGCTGGCGGGGCTGGGCGTGTCCGGCAGCGCAGGCTGGTGCCTGGTGCATCTGGCCATGGAAGGCGCGCCGCCGCGACAGGCGGAACTGGCGCAATGGCTGGACGTCAGCGCGCCGTCGCTGGTGCGGACGCTGGATCAATTGCAGAAAGCGGGCTGGATCGAGCGCGTGGCCGATGCCGATGACGGACGGTCCAACCGGGTGGCGCTGACCCCGGCGGGCAAGGCCCTGGCAGGCGAGATACAGGCGCGGCTGGACAGGCTGGGCGGCGAATTGCTGAGCGGCCTGCCGGACGGGGCGATCGAGATCGGGGCTGAACTGCTGGGGTTGATGCGGTTGCGCATCGCCGAAGAAAAGCTGGCGCAGCTATTGGCCGATGGCCGCGACGATCCCGGCGTCGACGCCCGGCCGTGACGCCGGAAGGGCGCGACTATCCTGTCATGTCCTGATGGCGTGCGCCCAATAGAAAAGGCCCGCCGGTCGGGGACTGGCGGGCCTTTCGATCATATTGGGCGACGGGCGATCAATATTGGATCGTCACCGTCACGGCGCGGCGGTTCTGCGCCCAGGAGGCTTCGTCCGAGCCGAGCGCGGCGGGGCGTTCCTTGCCATAGCTGACCGTGGTGATGCGGCTGGGGTCGATGCCGAGCGAGGCGAGATAGTTTTTCGCCGCATTAGCGCGGCGTTCGCCCAGCGCGATATTATAGTCGCGGGTGCCGCGTTCGTCGGCATGTCCTTCGACCGTGACGCGCACGGCAGGATTTTGTTGCAGCCAGGCGGCCTGGCTTTGCAGCGTCGCCTGATCTTCCGCATCGATATCATATTGATCGAGGCCGAAGAAAATCCGGTCGGACGAGACCGACGCGACGAAATCTTCCTGGCTGCCCTTCACCGGGCCGGTGGGTCCGGTCGATCCGACCGGTTCGGTCGTGGCCGGGCCGGGCGCGGGCGGCAATTCGGCAGGCGGCTTTTTCGAGCAGGCGGCCAGCGCGATGATGGCGGTAGCCATGACCAGCGTTCTAGACAATTTCATCGGGGGTCTCCTTTGGTTGATCCGGGCACCGCCCGCCGGGACGGTGTCAGGGTCCGTGATGTTCGTTACGCTGTCAAGACGATTGGGTTCCATCCCGACCGCCAGGACCGCGCTATTTTCAGGGCAGCAATGGTCCCCAGGCAGGGTCGGAACCACTGAGAGGCGTGGGGATGCGGCGTTCGTTCACGCCGGTCAGGTCGACCTGCCACACCTGGCTCGTCCCCTGCTTGCCGGGCGACGTGCGGAAGAATTGCAGCACCCGGCCATTGGGCGACCAGGTCGGCTGTTCGTCCTGCCAGCCATTGGTCAAGATCCGCTCATTGTCGCCATTGGGCGTCATCACCGCGATCTTGAAATCGCCAGCCATCTTGGTGAAGGCGATAAGGTCGCCGCGTGGCGACCATTCGGGCGTCGCATAGCGGCCGCCGCCATGGCTGATCCGGCGCTGGTTGGAGCCATCGGCGTTCATGACATAGATTTGCTGGCCGCCCGACCGGTCGCTTTCGAACACGATCTGGCTGCCGTCGGGCGAATAGCTGCCGCCCACGTCGATGCCCGGCGAAGTGGTCAGGCGGACGGGGGTGCCGCCGCTGGCGGGTACGCGATAAATGTCGGTATTGCCGGCAATCGCCATCGAAAAGAGGATGTTGCGCCCGTCCGGCGACCAGCGCGGGGCGAAGGTCGGGTTGTTGCTTTCGGTCACCAGCCGCTGCTGGCCCGCGCCAATGTCGTAGATATAGAGGCGCACCCGGCTGCCCAGATAGCTGACATAGAGGATGGATTTATAATCGGGCGAGAAGCGCGGGGTGAGCGCCATCGACTGCCCATTGGTGATGAAGCGATGGTTCGCGCCGTCGCTGTCCATGATGGCGAGCCGCTTGACCCGCGCGCCCTTCGGCCCGCTTTCGGCGATATAGGCGATGCGGCTGTCGAAGAAGGGGCTTTCGCCCGACAGGCGCGCATAGATGGCGTCGGCGCATTTATGCGCGGCGCGGCGCCAGTCGCGCGGGGCGACGACATAGCCCTGACGGGTCAGTTCCTGCTTGAGCGCCACGTCATAGAGGTAGCAGCCCACGGTGATGTCGGCTTCCCCGCCGCTGGTGCGGACGAACCCCTGTACCAGCGCCTGATAGGCGCCCCATTTGTCGAATTGCGGAAAGGTGACTTCGGCAAAGGGGATTTGCGGCAGGCCAGCGGGGCCGGACGGATCGAACAGGCCCGAGCCTTTCAGGTCCGAGGCGATGACTTCGGCGATCTTGCGGCCAAGTTCGGTGGCCGACCCGGCTGGCGTGTCGACCTCCTGCTGGGCTGGCATGGGGGGGACGGCGACCTTCACATTGCTGTCAATCTCGCCGGTCACATCGACCGAGAGCTGGGCCATGGCAGGCAGGGCGGTGAGGGCGAGCAACGCGGCGGTCGCCACGCTCAGGCGGCGCAAAAGGGAGGGTTTCATCGGTTCAGCCTCGCGTCAAAGCGGAGTGGCCGGAGCCATTTCCATTGGTCGTAAAATTCGGGCGGCATGTTGCGGAAGGGGGAGGCAAGCTTGACCGCCTGAATCGCCCGTTCGGCATGGAGTTTGGCCTGGGGCCGGTTGCTGGCGGTGACGCCAAGCTGGTCGATCACCTCCGGCGTGCCGATCACCGCGCCGCTCTTGTCGAGCCGCACCTCAAGCAGGGTGACGAGCCGGTCCGCGTCCGCGCCCGACGGCGGGCGCCAGTGCGGTTTCAACTGACGGCGCAGTTCGGCGTCGAGCGCGGCCTTCTGCGCCGGGCCCATCGCGGTGGCGGGGGCTGGCGCGGGTGGTTTGCGCGGCGCGTCGGCGCTGGTGTCTATGCCCTTGAGGAAATCATCGCCCAGCAGCGATCCCTTGGGCTTGTCCGCCTTGCCCTGGCCCGATGCGCGAGCGGGCGTCTTGGCCGCAGGCTTGGTCGATGCCTTGGCGGCGGGCTTGGATGGCGCTGTGGCCTTGGGCTTTTCGGGCGCTGGTTTTTTTGGGGGCGCGGGCTTTTCCGGCGCTGGCTTGGGTTTGGGCGCGGCCTTGGCCACTTCCTTCTTGGGCGGGGCGGGCTTGGGCTTTGCCGGCGCGGCTTTGGGCTGCGGCTTGGGGGGCGCAGGCGTGGGTTTCGGCTGGGGTTTCGGCGGGACCGGCACCGGTTCGGGCGCGGGTTCTGGTTCCGGCGCGGGGGCGGCGTCCTGCGTCGGTCCCTGTTCGGGCGCGACGCTGGGCGGGGGCGGTTCGGCCGACAATTTGGGCGCGGTCGATTGCAGCGCGACCTCATCCACCATGGAGACTTCCATCGGCGGGGTCTTGAGCTTCAACGGGTTGGGGGTGGCCAGGAAGCCGACCGACAGCAGCCCGAACAGCAGGACATGCCCCGCTGTCGCGACGCCAAGGCCGATTTTCTCCGTGCGCTCCATCGCTGTCTATTCCGTCCCGTCGCTGGCCGTGTCATCGGGCGAGGAAACCAGCGACACCTTGTTCAGGCCAGCCCGGTTGAGTTCAGCCATCACCCGCATGACCCGGCCATAGTCCAGCCCCTTGTCGGCGCGCAGGAAGATTTGCGGCGCGTCCGCCTTGCCCGCATTGGCCGCGACGATCTCCGCCAGGCGATCGGGCAGATCAGCGTCGCTTACCGCATCTTCATCGACATAGGTCGCGCCGTCGCGATCGATCGACACGACGGTGGGCTTGGCGTCCTGATCCAGCCCCTTGGCACGGGTTTCGGGCAGGTTGACCGGCACGCCGGTCACGAGCAGCGGCGCTGTGACCATGAAGATGATCAGCAGCACCAGCATGACGTCGACCAGCGGCGTGACGTTGATGTCCGCCATCGGTGCGCGGCCACGGCCACGGCGGCTGGAGGGAGGGCCGGACATGGCCATTAGCGGGTGCTCCCCTTCACCATCATGCCAGCCATCTCAGGCGTTGGCGCGCAAACGCACGAGACCCCAGCCTTCGCTGGGGTGACGGTGTGTGTGGGGTGCATCACCGCTGCGCCTCCAGTTCGCGGCTGAGGGTGGCGTAGAAGCCGTCGGCAAAGCGGGTCAGGCGCGATTCCATGCGGTTGATGCCATGGCTGAAGCGGTTATAGGCGATGACCGCCGGGATCGCCGCGAACAGGCCGATCGCGGTGGCGAACAGCGCTTCGGCAATGCCCGGCGCGACCACCGCGAGCGAGCTATTCTGTTCCGCCGCGATCGCGGTGAAGGCGCGCATGATGCCCCAGACGGTGCCGAACAGGCCGACGAAGGGCGCGACCGATCCGACCGTCGCCAATATGTTGAGCCGGTCGGACAGCCGGTCAACCTCCGCCGCGATCGTGCTGGACATGGTCGTCGCCAGCCGGTCGCGCGTGCCGTCGCGGTCGATCACCTTCTGCGCGGTCGATCGACGCCATTCGGTGACGCCGGCGGCCATCACCTTGGCCGCGGGATAGTCCGCCTTGCCGCGCGCTTCGTAGAAGCGGTCAATATCCTCCGCCTTCCAGAAATCCTGCTCGAAACTCTTGCTATGCTTGCTGGCGCGGCGGAGCGTCACGGAAAAGCCGATGATGATCGCCCAGGTCCAGATGCTGGCCAGCAACAGGCCCAGCATCACGCCCTTCACGACGATGTCGGCCTGAAGAAACAGGGCTAGCGGGGAAATGGTCGCGGCGTCGGCCACCGCGGCGACGTCTGGCAGGTTGAGGGTCATGGGTGGAAATCTTCCCCTTGGCAAAGGCGGCTGAAAATATCGGTCCAGGCTTTGGGTTGCCGTTGCGGGCGACCCTGCGGCGTCAACCAGGCGACCGATATGGTAGCGTCGGTCAACTGTTCTTCGGCGCGCATGACTGATTGATGAATGGCGCAGGTCGCCGCGCCCACCTGCACCACCCGGCTGACGACCATCAGGTCATCGTCCAGGCGCGCGGGGCGGCGGTAGCGGATCGTGAGGTCGGTGACGGCATAGACGCCCGTGCCACTGTCATGCGCGGCGCGCTGGTCGATGCCGGCGGCACGCAGCATGTCGGACCGGGCGCGCTCCATATAGCGCAGATAATTGGCGTGATAGACCAGGCCCGACAGGTCGGTATCCTCAAAATAGATGCGCAGCGGGAAGTGATGCACGGCAGCGACAAAGCGTCCGGTCGCCGGCATGGGCATCTGGTCTGAAACGGGCATGGGCGGCTTTTAACCATGGCGCACCGTTCAGGCAAAGGCGGAAACGTCTGTTTCTCGCGCTGGTAGCGCATTTTGTCGCCTGTGCTTTTTGGCGCGCGCACGCCTCTGGTCCCCGGACGGCACGAAGGCTAGGGAGTGGGCGCGAGTCAGAATGTGGGAGAAGGCCAGGATGACGGATATTCAAACGGTAGGTGTGATCGGCGCAGGGCAGATGGGCGCGGGGATCGCGCAGGTTGCGGCGCAGGCGGGGTATGAGGTGATCCTGTCGGACGTCGACCTGCCGCGCGCGCAAAAGGGCCGCGACGGCATCATTCGCCTGCTCGCCAAAGGCGTGGAGAAGGGCAAGATCGCCCAGAGCGACGCGGATGAGGCGATCGCGCGGATCACCCCGGTGGGCGAAATCGCGCCGCTGGCGGACGCGCAGCTGGTGATCGAGGCGGCGACCGAGCGTGAGGAGATCAAGCGCGCGATCTTCACCAATGTCGGGCCGCTGCTGGCCGCTGACGCGATCCTGGCGACCAACACATCGTCCATTCCCATCACCCGCCTGGCGCAGGCCGCGCCGGATGCGGGGCGCTTTGTCGGCGTGCATTTCTTCAACCCCGTGCCGGTGATGGTGCTGGTAGAGGTCATTCGCGGCCTGGCCACCACGCCCGAAACGGTCGCGGCGGTCGAGGGCTTTGCGGGCCGGATCGGCAAGACGGTGGTGCAGGCGTTCGATGCGCCGGGCTTCGTCGTCAACCGCATATTGCTGCCGATGCTGAACGAGGCGGTGTTCGTGTTGGGCGAGGGCGTGGGCAGCGTGGTCGACATCGACATGGGGTGCAAGCTGGGCCTCAATCATCCCATGGGTCCGCTGACGCTATTGGATTTCGTCGGGCTGGATACGGCGCTGGAAATCCTCAACGTGTTCCTGAGCACGACGGGCGATCCCAAATATCGCCCGGCGCCGCTGCTGGTCAAATATGTCGAAGCGGGCTGGTATGGCCGCAAGACCGGGCGGGGATTTTACGACTATTCGGGCGCGGAGCCTGTGCCGACGCGGTGAGGGGCGTGAGGAAGGCAGTGCTATAGTCGGGCTGCCTTCCTCAGGGCATCGTCTTCCATTTCTCCGTCATCCTGACGAAAGTCAGGATCCATTCGGCGCTCCTGTTGCGTGACGATCCGGCCTAGCGTCGAATGGATTCCAGCTTTCGCTGGGATGACGACGGTGGAGGGGGCGGGGAGGTTATCCCGCGCCCAGTCCATGTTTTTTCATGCAGTGGCGTAGCTGGTCGTAGGTCAGGCCCAGCCCCTTGGCAGTGGCGCGCTGGTTGTAGCGGTGGCGGTCTAGCGCGGCGCGGATGATGGCGGCTTCGTGCGCGTCGACGGCAGCTTTCAGGTCGCTGATGGTTTCGATGGCGGGGGCTGGCGCTGGCGCGGGGGTGCTGTCGCCCGATGGCGCGGACGCGCCGGGCATCAGTGGCTTGGGCTTCCAGGGGGAGGCGAAGGGGTCGAAGGTCAGGCGGTCGATCGGCTTGCCCGGTTCGTCCCAGCGATAGACGGCCCGTTCCACCACATTGCGCAGTTCGCGGACATTGCCAGGCCAGCCATAGGCTTCGAGTTGCGCGGCACAGACGGGGGAAAAGCCGGGCCATTGCGGCCAGTTGAGTTCGGCGGCCATGCGCCGCCCGAAATGGTCGGCCAGCACCGGAATATCGCCTTCCCGTGCGCGCAGCGGTGGCAGGGTGATGACTTCGAAACTCAGCCGATCGAGCAGGTCGGGGCGGAAGCGCCCGGCATCGGCGGCGGCGGGCAGATCATCATTGGTCGCCGCCACGATCCGCACGTCCACCCGCAGCGGTTTCGACGCGCCGATCCGGGTCACTTCGCCATATTCGATCACGCGCAGCAGTCTTTCCTGCGCCGCCATTGAAAGCGTACCCAATTCGTCCAGAAACAGCGTGCCGCCATCGGCTTCCTCGAACCGGCCGGGCCGGGCGCGGTTCGCGCCGGTGAACGCGCCCTGTTCATGGCCGAACAGTTCGGCTTCTATAAGGGTTTCGGGCAGGGCGGCGCAGTTCATGACGATCAGCGGCTCGCCCCAGCGCGGGGAGAGGTGATGGAGCCGCTCGGCAATCAGTTCCTTGCCGGTCCCGCGCTCGCCGATCACCAGCACCGGGCGGTTGAGTTCGGCTGCGCGGCCCGCCAGTTCGACCGCGTCGAGAAAGGCGAAGGACTGGCCGACAAATTGGGTGTTTTTCTCCATGTCCCAACTTATGGTGAAATTTCCCACCTTTTGGCAAGGAATATTCTGGCACGGGCCTGGGAAAGGGCAGAAAAATGGCGCAAATCCGCGCTTTTCCGAAATTGGCACGCCCCCTGCAAAGCTACAGGCAATCCGCACAGACACAAGCGGAACGTCACGAAGGCCAAGGTTCAGGGAGTTATATCATGGAAAAGAACAACAACAGCATTCGCGAAATCGGCCAGCTGATGTCGGTCGCCGTCGCTGCGCTGCTGTTCGGATCGACCCTGATCCTGTCAGCGGTCGGCCCGGCCCGCGCCAGCGAAGCGCCGGCGTCCGCCAGTCAGGCGGCCCCCATGGCCCTGTGCTATCTGGCCTAAGGTCGCCGCCCCCAAAGCATAAGATAAGGAGTGAAGTTCAGATGGGTATTTTTTCCCGCACCCGCGACATCATCGCCGCCAACGTCACCGACCTGCTCGACAAGGCCGAAGACCCGGCGAAGATGATCCGCATGATCATCCTCGAAATGGAGGAAACCCTGGTCGAGGTGCGCGCGTCCGCCGCCCGCACGATCGCCGACCAGAAGGAAATGCGCCGCCACATCGCCAAGCTGACTGCCCTGCAGGACAGCTGGACCGAGAAGGCGCAGCTGGCCTTGTCCAAGGATCGCGAGGATCTGGCCAAGGCGGCCCTGGTCGAACGCCAGAAGGCGACCGACATGGCCGAGCATCTGGCCCATGAGATCGAAACCCTGGACGAGGCGCTGAAAGCGGCCGAAGAGGATATTTCCAAGCTGCAGGGCAAGCTGCGCGAAGCCCGCGCCCGCCAGAACAGCCTGGTCACCCGGATGCAGAGCGCGGAAAACCGCCTGCGGGTGCGCGAAGCCTATGCCGGCGAGAAGGTGAACGAGGCGTTTGCACGCTTCGACATGCTCGAAAGCCGGGTCGATCTGGCCGAAGGCCGCGCCGATGCGATGGCGCTGGGCGGCACGCCCAAGACGCTGGAGGAAGAGATTGCCGAGCTGAAGTCCGCCGACAAGGTGGATGCCGATCTGGCTGCGCTCAAGGCGTCCATGAACAAGGGAGCCTGATATCATGGAGGACATATTCCTGCCCATCATGATCTGCGGCATGTTGTTCATCGGCATGCCGTGGCTGATCTTCCACTATGTCACCAAATGGAAGCAGGCGCCCAAGATCACCGACGAGGATGAGAAGCTGCTGGATGAACTCCACCTTCTCGCCCGCCGCCTGGAAGAAAGGCTGATGACGGTCGAACGGATCGTCGCCGCCGACAACCCCGATTTCCGTCCGCGCCGCCCGGCACCCGATGCCGACCTGGGCGACGACGATTACAGCTTCGACCGGAGGAACTGAGATGACCGCCCGCCGCACCAAATTCTACCTCAACAAGGCCAATGGCAAATGGTCGGGCGTGTGCGCTGGCATCGCCGACTATAGCGGGATCGACGTCGTCTGGGTCCGTGTCGGCGCGGTGCTGATCACCCTGATGGGGGCTTTCCCCTGGACGCTGATCGCCTATTTCGCCGCCGTCTATTTCGCCGATGACAAGCCCAAGGGCCTCTATTCGGACCGGGATGACGAGAAATTCTGGCAGGGCGTGCGGACCAATCCGACCCGCTCCACCCGCGATGTCCGGTCCAAGTTCCGCGACATCGACCGCCGCCTGGCTGACATCGAAATCTACTATACCAGCCGCAACACGCGCCTGGCGGACGAGATCGACAGCCTGCGCTGAGCAGATCCGGGGCAGAATAACAGGGAGTTAAACCCATGAATTTCGGTGGACCTTTCTTTGTCCTGGCGATCATCGCCATGTCGACCCTGGGCTGGATGTTCACCACCTGGGTCCGTGCCCGCCACGGTTATCCGGTGGAAAATGAATGGACCGGCACCGTTGATCGAACGGACGGCGACGCTGGTCGAAAAATCGCCCTGTTGTCGGGTGAAAACGAAAAGCTGATGGGCCGCATCAGCCGCCTGGAGGAACGCATTGCCGTGCTGGAACGGATCGCCACCGATCCGGCCATCCGCACCGCGCGCGAAATCGAGGGGCTGCGCTGAGCGCGGTGCAAGGGAGTAGAGATCATGTTTCCATTTGCAGATTTCGCGCCGGTCGTCTTTGCCGTCGGATCGCTGGCGATCGTCGGCTGGGTGTTCACGACCTGGCTGCGCGTCAAGAACGGCTATCCGCTCGACGGCGCATGGGGGCAGGCGGTCTATCCGCAGAAGAATGAGGAAATGGTCGAGCGGGTGAAGCTGCTCAGCCAGGAAAATGCCCAGCTGCGCGCCGAAATCGGATCGATGAAGGATCGGCTGGCCGTGGTCGAGCGGATCGTCACCGACGAAAGCCACCAGCTCAATCGCGAAATCGAACGGCTGCGCAGCCCGGCCAACTGAGCGCGCGGTCAAAGGGAGAAATCATCATGAACCCGTTTGAAATGGTCGTCGCCATCATTGCGATCACCGCCATCGCCAGCGTCCTGCGCGCCAAATATGGCGTCGTGCGCCGGCACAAGGGCGAAGAATTCATCGCCCGCGGGCCGGACCCGGAAGCCGAACGGCTGCGTGCCGAGGTGAAGGCGCTGAAAGACCGCGTCGCGGTGCTGGAGCGTCTGGCGACCGATGGCACCAGCGCACTGGAACGCGAATTCGAGAAATTGCGGGACCGCGATTGAACGCGGCCCAAAGCCCAGGGAGGCTATCATGCAGGACCCCGCTCTCTATCTGACGATTGCATTGGCCGGACTGGCCGGCCTTTCCATCGTGACCATGGCCACTTTGCGCGGCTGGAACGGCTGGCTGGAATTGAAGCGCGCGGAACTGGGGCATCGCGGCGAAGCGAGCGCGCCCCCGTCGGCCGCCGCGCGGATCGAGGTCGCCGACCTTAAGGAACGCATCCGCAAGCTGGAAGCGATCGCGGCGGGCGTGGATTTGTAAAAGTCCAAAAGGCAGGTTCCCCGCCGCGCAAATCCCCCTATATGGGCGGCCATGACCGATCCAAGCGCCCTGGCCGATATTTACGAAGAATATGAATTTCTGGACGCGGACGACCGCTATCGTCTGCTGATCGATCTGGGCCGGGCGCTCGAACCCATGCCCGACGCGCTCAAGACCGATGCGACGCTGGTGCGTGGCTGTTCGGCGGCAGTGTGGGTCTATCCCACCGTGCTGGACGATGGGAGGCTGCATTTCCTGGCCGACAGCAACGCCGCGATCACCAAGGGGATCATCGCGCTGGTGCTGCTGACCGTGCAGGACAAAAGTCCCGCCACGATCGGCGCTGCGGACATAGAGGGGGCGCTGGCCCCGTTCGACCTCAAAAATCAGCTGAGTTCCAACCGGACCCAGGGCATCCCCAACATGATCGCCCTGATCCGCGACACAGCGGCGCGGTACAGCGCTTAAAGGGAAACCTGCATCAAGTTGCGGCGTTGAATGTCCCGACAAGGAGATTCAGTCATGCGCCATTTCATCGCCATTACAGCCATTGGGCTGCTCGCGGCCTGTTCGTCGGGCGACAAGGGGCCGACCCAGCGGGACACGATCGGCCAGACGTGGAAATATGAGGCCGGGTCGGGCGGCAAGCCCAAGCTGGCCTATATCGGCAGCGCCAATGCGGTGCCGACGATGACGGCGGCGGACACGTTCGCGGTCATGCTGGTCCAGCCGATGGACAATGGCGAAAAGTCGGTGACGGTGAAGCTGGTCGGCGCGCCGTTCCAGTGCGACCTGTCCGATTGCGCCGTAACCGCGACGGCCGATGGCGGCCGGCCGCTGCGCTGGAAGGGGCGGATGACCGACGCCAAGGACGGGATCGAGATATTGCCGTCGCAAAACGCCTATGAGGCGATCGCCAAGGCGCAGACGGTATCGGTCAATCTGGTGACCGGGCCGAAGGATCAGAGCGCGCCCTTTGCCTTCAACGTCGCCGGGCTGGATTTGAAGGGGTGATGCAACGACGGTTGCCCATTCACTCCTGCAATGACACGCCGGGGCTGCGCGGGTCGGCTGCGCCGATCCAGTGGCCATCGGGCGCGCGTTCGGCGGCGTTGGCTTTCAGGCCAAGGCGCGAGACGGTGACGCGGTGGCCCAGCTTCTCCAGCGGCGCCTGCATCGTTTCCAGCCCGGTGCCCTGTTCCAGCACCAGCCCGTCGCCGTTGAAGAAGATGAGGCCCATCGCGATCGAATCCTGCGCCGACATGCCCCAGTCGAAATGGGCGATCAGCGCCTTGGCCACCTGCATGATGATGGTCTTGCCGCCCGCCGCGCCGACGGTGAAGATGGGCGTCCCCTTGGCATCATAGACGATGGTGGGCGACATGGAGGAAAGGGGCCGCTTGCCCGGCCCCACGGCGTTGGCGACCGGCGCGCCATCCTTTTCCGGCGTGAAGCTGAAATCGGTCAGTTCATTGTTGAGGATGACGCCGTTGGCGACCAGCTGGCTGCCGAAAAAGCTTTCGATGGTGGATGTCCAGGCGGCGATGTCGCCATTGCGGTCGACCGCGACGAAATGGCTGGTGCCGCTTTCGGGCTGGGGCAGCGACGCGGTGCGCGGCTGCGCGCCGGGCGGGGTGCCAGGCTGATAGTCATTGAGCGCCTTGTTGAGGCGGATGCGGGCGGAGCGTTGCTTGAGATAGGTCGGGTCGATCAGGCCGCTGATCGGCACGGCGACGAAATCGGGATCGCCAAGCCAGGTGCCGCGATCGGCATAGGCCAGTTGCATCGCTTCGCCGATGACGTGCCAGGAGCGCGGATCATCCTTGCCCCAAGCGCTAAGCGGAAAGCGCTCCACCATGCCCAATATCTGGAGCACGGTAATGCCGCCGCCCGATGCCGGTCCCATGCCGCACACGGTATAGACGCGATATGTCCCGCAGACCGGCTTGCGCGGCTTGGCCTGATAGGCGGCGATGTCCGCTTCGGTCATCGGCACCGGGTTTTTGGGGGCGTTGGTGACCGCCTGCGCCATCAGCCGGGCATTGTCGCCGGTGTAGAAGGCGTCCGGCCCCTCCGCCGCGATCCGTTTGAACAGCGCGGCGAGCGGCGGATTTTTGAGGATCGTGCCCATCGGCGCGGGCTTGCCGTCGATCCAGAAATATTTCTGGATTTCGGGGAAGTCGGCCCAGACCCCCGCCACCGCCTTCATCGCCGTGTCGAGCCGCTGGCGTACCTCAAATCCCTCCTCCGCCGCGCGGATCGCGGGCTGGAACAGGTCGGCCCAGGGCAGCTTGCCCCATTTCCTGTGGGCGTCCCACGCCAGACGCAGATTGCCCGGCACGCCGACGGAATAGCAGCCGGGCCAGGCGTTGCGGAAGGACAACGGCTTGCCATCGGCGCCCATGAAGCGGTCGGGCCGGGCGGCGGCGGGCGCGGTTTCGCGACCGTCGATCGATTCCAGCACGCCGCTCTGCCCGTCATGATGCATCAGGAAACCGCCGCCGCCGATGCCGCTATTATGCGGTTCGACGACATTGAGCGTCAGCATCATCGCGATGGCCGCGTCCGTCGCGCTGCCGCCCTTGCGCAATATCTCCTGCCCGGCGGCAGCGGCGCGCGGATCGGCGGCGGAGACGGTGGCGTTGGTCGATACCGGCTCGCGCGCCATGGCGGGCAACGGCAGGGTGGCGATAAGGGCGATGGGGGCCAGCAGGCCGAGCGGGCGGAATTTCATGCCCGCTACCCTACGCATTGCGTTGCCTGCCGCAACCCTTTGACGATGCCAATAGCGGGCAGGTGGACTGCGCTTTATGACAATCCTGCCTTTGCACGGGAGGCGACACCCCTCCACCATTCGCTTCGCGAACGGTCCCTACCCCCTTGCAGGGGAGGATTTTGCGGGACTGCATTGCCACAAAAAAGGCCGCGCAGTTTGCACCGCGCGGCCTTTTCGATTCGATCGGACAAGCGGACGTTTCAGTCCTTCTTGGTCGCCTGATAGCGGGCAATGGCTTCCAGCGTGATCTGCCGGGCGTCCTCAGCGCCGCCCCAGGTGCCGATCCGCACCCATTTGGTCTTTTCCAAGTCCTTGTAATGGGTGAAGAAATGTTCGATCTGTTCCATCACGATGCCGGGCAGGTCATCCTTTTCGCCCACGTCGGCATAATAAGGGAAGGTCTTGTTGTCCGGCACGCAGACCAGCTTTTCGTCGCCGCCCGCTTCATCTTCCAGGTTCAGCACCGCGATCGGGCGTGCGCGGACGACCGAACCGGGGACGAAGGGCGAGCGCGCGATGACGAGTGCGTCCAGAGGATCGCCATCGGGCGACAGCGTGTGCGGCACGAAGCCGTAATTGGCCGGATAGCGCATCGGCGTGTGCAGGATGCGATCCACGAACAGCGCGCCCGACGCCTTGTCGAACTCATATTTCACCGGTTCGCCGCCGACCGGAACTTCGATGATGACATTCAGGCTGTTGGGCGGATCATCGCCAACCGGAATCAGTTCGATATTCATGGATACGCCTTTTGTTGCACTTGGCTTCGGGGTGTTTATGTTTTCGGTTTGAGCAGCTTGTCGAGGCTGCCCTCACCCTCTCCTGTCTTTTCGAGGCGCGGATAGCGCAGCCCGCCCGAATAATCGAGTGACAAAGTGCGGTAATATTTGTCCTTCTTTAGGATGATCTGGAACGGCGCCTTGGCCTTGATCGCCGCCTTGAACACGTCGCCCGAATATTCATCGCCATTGACTGCCACGATCTTGGCGCCGACCAGCAGGCCCGCCTTGAATGCCGGGCTGTCCCAGATGACGCTGCTGATTTCGCCGTCATTCTTGACGATCAGGCCGATGCCATAGCTTTGGTCGACAATCTTGTTCGCGCCTTCGGCCGCTTTGGTAATGGCATTGGGGGTGTCGCCATAGACCAGCTTGTACCCGCCCATGGTGAAGCCGCCCTTGGGCGTTTCGCGCGTCGGACTGTCCACATAGGTCTGGAAGAAACCGGCCCAGTCATAGGGCGCGATGCCGTTCAGCGTGTTGATGACATCCTGCCGGTTATAGACAAGTTCGCCCCAGTCGCCCGGCTTCACGCCGAAAAAGGCCTTGGCGAAATCGTCCAGCCCCTTGGCGCCCCTGGTCTGCTTGCGGATGATCGCGTCGGCCTCCAGCCAGATCATCAGCCCTTCATTATAATAGTCCTCCGACCGCTGCCAGCTGACCCAGCCCTTGGGCCGGCGGGCGGAAATGATGGGATCATGCGTCGTATCCTCCATCGGCCGCCATTGCCGACCGACCGTGGTGTCCAGCCTGGCCGCGATCTGGGCATAGGCGTCGAGCGTTTCCTGCTTGGTGAACAGGCCCGACCGCGCGCCCAGCACATAGCCCCAGAATTGCGTCTGCCCTTCATAGACCCACAGCAGATTGTCCTGCATCGGCGTGCGGAAATCGGGGGTCCATAGCAGGTCGGGGCGGCGGAACTTGCCGTCCCAGCTATGGGTGAATTCATGGGGCAGCAGGTTGCGGTCCAGCAACGCCTCGCCATCGCTCCATTTCTTGAAATAGCCCGGTTCGACCTGATTTTCCGAGCTGCGATGATGCTCCAGGCCAATGCCGCCCATTTCGTCGGTGATGGCGAGCAGGAAATCATAATGGTCGAAATGATAGCTGCCGAACAGCGCGCCCGCTTCGTCCACTAGCCTTTTGTGCTTGGCGATCTGTTCCGGGGTATAGACCAGTTCGTCGGCATCATCGGCCACGATGTTGAGCGTGACATTGTTTCCCAGATCCACCGCCTTGAAATGCTCGCCGGCAAAGACGGGCGAATCCTGCAACGCTTCATAGTCGATCACGTCATAGGCGACGGTATCGCCGGTCCGCTTGCCCCGCAGCGCGGTCGCGGCCTGCCAGCCGGCGGGATAGGTGACGGTCGCCTGCACCGGGATCTGGCGGGTATAATAGCCCGCCGGATAGAGCGAGACCGCTTCCCACTGGATATTCTGCATCTTGGGCGTCACGACGACGCGGCCCTGATTGCCCGCGGTCGCGGACAGGAACTGGAACTGGGCGACGACCTGTTTCGTCCCCTGCGGTACGTCGATGACGAAGCCGTAGACGTTCAGCGGATCGCGCTTCCAGCTGAGCGGCTTGCCATCGGCGGTGAAGGTCAGGCCGTTCAGCTTTTCCAGCTGGCCGCGCGGGGCGTGATTGCCCGGCAACCATTCGGGCATCAGCAGCGTCATCGGCCCGCTGGTCGCGACCGGGATCGTCTCCCTCACGCGGAAGATGCGCTGGGTCGTGTCGCTGGCGTCAACCTCCAGCTTGATGGTGCCGCCGGGATAGGGAATGTCCTTTGGCGCGGGGGTTGCGTCGTTGACCGGCAGGGCGGTGGGTTTGGACCGGATCGCTTCCTGGGCGGCTAGCGGGCTGGCGATCGCCAGGGAAATGCCCGTTGTCAGGCAAAGGGCGGCAGCAAGGCTGCGGATCATGAACGTCTCCGAAAATACAGGCTGGGCCGGACGGCCCTCATGCCGTCACAATGGCCTTGTCTCTTGGCCTCGTCCACCCCTTGCGCTGACCCAAATATTCATTTCACCCGGCCTGAAATGAAGCTAAAGGCCCGGCATATGGCGAAAATCGAAACCCCGCGCCCGGTTCGCGGCACGCAAGACATGTTGGGCGGCACAGCAGAAGCGTTTGCGGAACGCTTTGCGCATGTGGTCGCAACCTTTGACCGGGTGCGCAAACTTTACGGCTTTCAGCGGGTAGAGGTGCCGGTATTCGAATCCACCGCCGTATTCGCCCGGTCGCTGGGCGAATCCACCGATGTCGTGTCGAAGGAAATGTACACGTTCGAGGATCGCGGCGGCGATTCCATCACGCTGCGCCCGGAATTTACCGCCGGGATCAGCCGCGCCTATATTACCGAGGGCTGGCAGCAATATGCGCCGCTCAAGGTGGCGACGCATGGCCCGCTGTTCCGCTACGAACGGCCGCAAAAGGGCCGCTTCCGCCAGTTTCACCAGCTCGACGCTGAAATCATCGGCGCGGCCGAGCCGGGCGCGGACGTCGAATTGCTGGTGTTCGCGGACCAGTTGCTCAAGGAACTGGGCATTGACGACGGCGTGACGCTGACGCTCAACACGCTGGGCGACGCGGCCAGCCGCGAAGCCTGGCGCGCCGCGCTGATCGCGCATTTCGAGGCGCATCGCGGGGACTTGTCGGAGGATAGCGTCGATCGGCTGGCGAAGAATCCGCTGCGCATCCTCGACAGCAAAGACCCGCGCGACCGCCCCGTCGCCGACAGCGCGCCCGACATCGACGCCTATCTGACCGACGAGGCGCGTAGCTTTTTCGAGAAGGTGACGAGCGGCCTGGATGCGGCGGGCGTCGCATGGGAACGCAATGCCCGGCTGGTCCGCGGCCTCGATTATTATCGCCACACCGCGTTCGAGTTCGTCACCGACCGGCTGGGCGCGCAAGGCACGGTGCTGGGTGGCGGACGCTATGACGGGCTGATCGAGAATCTGGGCGGCCCGGCGACGCCTGCGGTCGGCTGGGCAGCGGGGATCGAGCGGCTGGCGATGCTGGTGGATGCGCCGGAGGTGGAGAAGCCGACCGTCGCCATCATCCCGATGGGCGAAGCCGCCGAAGCGAGGGCCACCGGCATCATTGCCGATCTGCGTCGCGCCGGTATCGCCTGCGACATGGGCTTTCGCGGCAATATGAAAAAGCGGATGCAGCGTGCCAATGCTTCAGGCGCGCTGTTTGCTGCTATTTTGGGCGATGATGAAATCGCCAAAGGGGTCATGGCGCTCAAAAATCTGCGGTCGGGTGAACAGCAGGAAGTGCCACTGGCTTCTCCTTATGACTTGTTGAAGATGCTGGTGGTTGGCGAAGGCATGGCTCGAAATCCAGCGCTGCTGGAAGGCGCAAAGGCAATGGTCGACTGATGCCGACCCACGCCCATCGCGCCACTCCATTCCCGTTCGCCCTGAGCCTGTCGAAGGGCCGTCGTTCTGCCGCGCGCAGGGCAGGGCAGGGCTTCGACAGGCTCAGCCCGAACGGTTTGGGGGTGGGTGCCTAATGCACATCTCCGCCGAACGCATTGCGCAGATCGAGGCGCGCCGGGATGAGGTGCAGGCGTCGATGACGCGGGCCGATCTGCCCGCCGACGCGTTTGTGCGCCTGTCCAAGGAATATGCCGAGATCGAGCCGGTGGCCCGCGCCGCGCATGAAGTGCGGCGTTTGCGGCAGGAACTGGCTGCGCTCGATTATATGACGGGGGGCGCGGATGCGGACGCGGACCCGCTGATGCGCGAAATGGCGCAGGAGGAGATGCAGATCCTCAAGAGCCAGCTGCCCGCCGCCGAACGGGCGCTGGCGCTGCAATTGCTGCCCCGCGATTCGGCCGATGCGCGCCCGGCCATGCTGGAAATCCGCGCCGGGACTGGCGGGGACGAGGCGGCGTTGTTCGCGGGCGACCTGTTCCGCATGTATCAGCGCTATGCCGATTCGGTCGGCTGGAAGATGGAGCTGATGTCCGCCAACCCCTCCGAAGCGGGCGGGTATAAGGAAGTCGTCGCGTCCGTCACCGGCACCGGCGTGTTTGCGAAACTGAAGTTTGAAAGCGGCGTCCACCGCGTCCAGCGCGTGCCCGTCACCGAAAGCGGCGGGCGCATCCACACATCGGCGGCGACCGTTGCGGTGCTGCCGGAGCCGGAGGAGGTCGACGTCCAGATCGCCGACAGCGACCTGAAGATCGACATATATCGCGCGTCGGGCGCTGGCGGCCAGCACGTCAACACCACCGATTCGGCGGTCCGCATCACCCATTTGCCCAGCGGTCTGGTCGTGATCCAGCAGGACGAACGGTCCCAGCACAAGAATAAGGCCAAGGCGATGCAGGTGCTGCGCGCGCGCCTCTACGAAGCCGAACGCGAACGCACCCAGAGCGAGCAGGCCGGGGCGCGCAAGGCGATGGTGGGATCGGGCGACCGTTCCGAACGCATCCGCACCTATAATTTCCCGCAAGGGCGCGTCACCGACCATCGCATCAACCTGACGCTGCATCGCCTGCCGGAGATATTGGAAGGGCCGGGGCTGGCCGAAGTGATCGACGCGCTGATTGCGGAGGATGAAGCCGCCCGGCTGGCGCAACTGGATGGGATCGGTTGAGCGGCATCGCAGGGGACGGGGGCATGGCCGACGCCCTGCGCGCCGCCACTGCCCGGATCAGCGCCGCCAGCGATACCCCGCGCCTGGACGCGGAATTGCTGATGGCCCATGCGCTGGGGCTTTCCCGCAACGCGTTGCTGCTGCGCCAGCGCGACCTGCGCGTCCCGCCCGGCTTTGCGGCGCTGACGGATCGCCGCGTCGCGGGGGAGCCGGTCGCCTATATTACGGGCTTTCGCGATTTCTGGACGATCAGCCTGGCCGTCACCCCCGACGTCCTTATCCCGCGCCCGGACAGCGAAACGCTGATCGAGGCGGCGGTCGCCCATTTCACGGCGCGCGCGCCGCGATCCATCCTCGACCTTGGCACAGGCTCCGGCGCGTTGCTGCTGGCGGCGCTAAGCGAATGGCCCGATGCTCACGGGCTGGGCGTCGACGCTTCGCCCGGCGCGCTGGCGGTGGCGCAAGGCAATGCGGAACGGCTGGGGCTGGCGGGCCGCGCGACCTTCCGCCCCGGCGACTGGGCGCAGGGCATTGACGGGCGCTTCGACCTGATCCTGATCAACCCGCCCTATATCGCGCGCAGCGTCGCGCTGGCGGGCGATGTGCTGCATGAGCCGGACAGCGCGCTGTTCGCGGGGGTTGAGGGGCTGGACGACTATCGCCGGATCGTGCCCGACCTGCCCCGCCTGATCGCGCCGGACGGCATGGCCGCGATCGAGATCGGCTATGATCAGAAGGATGCGGTTTCCGCGCTGCTGGGCGATGCGGGGCTGGCCGTCCGGGCGCTGCAAGACCTTGCCGGGCATGATCGTTGTCTGGTCGCAACCATGTCCAAAGGGACAGGCGCAATGCAATTAACGCCGTGACAAGCGGAAATTGCTTGGTTTCTTCAGCGAAAGTCTCTACATCGACAGCAGGGATGGCACTATATCGTGATATGGTTAGTTTAGGCCATTGATAGAAAAAGCCATTTTCTACGCTCCTGACAGTCATGACGGCGCTGCTGCCCGGCGCCGCTGGCATCTTGAGGCACTGGCCCTTTGAACCGGCCATGCCCTGCGGAGCCGTATCCGGCCTGATGTGCGGGCCGTGCTTGGGGATGGCGACGGAACAGAGTTTTCAGCCAATATGATGACAGCGAACGCAAGGATCATGTCTTGATCAACAACCGGCAGGCCGGTCGCCGCAATCGCGGCCGGAACAATAATAACAATGGACGTCCCAATAATGGTGGCAATCGCGGCGGGGGCGATAGCGGTAACCGCATCGACAACCGCGCGCGGGGCAATGCGGCCCAGCTTCTTGAGAAATACAAGAATATGGCGCGCGATGCCCAGATGGCGGGCGACCGGGTGAATGCGGAATATTATCTGCAATTTGCCGACCATTATTTCCGCGTCCTGGCCGACAATCGCGCCCGGCAGGAAGAGCAGCAGGCCAATCAGCCGCAGCGTCACCGCCGCCCGGACGAGAATTTCGACGAGGATGGCGACGATTTCGACGGCGTCGCTGACGGTGTCGACGAATTCCGCACCGATTCTGCCTCCTATGATCGCACCCCGCGCGAACAGCCCGACCGGGGCCAGCGGGACTATAATGACCGCGCGTCGCGCGATCAGGACCGTGCCCCGCGCGACAATGACCGCGCCGCGCGCGATCAGGGCGATCGTCCGCAGCGCGACCAGAATCGCCGTCAGGACGAATCACGCGATAGTCGCGAGGATCGTGGTCGCGACGATCGTGGCCGTGAAGATCGCGGCCCGCGCCGTGACCGTCCGCGTCGCGACCGTCCCGTCTTTGCCGAAGCGCAGCCGCAGGTCGAACAGCCCGCGCCTGCTCCTGTCGCAGCGCCGGTCGTAGAGGCTGCACCCGTCCAGCAGGCACCCGCGCCGCAGAGCGAAGAAGCGCCCCGTCCGCGCCGTGGCCGTCCGCGCAAGGTCGTCGAACCGGCAGCCGCCGAAGCGACCGAGGGTCTGGACATGGCGATCCTGCCGCCCTCGATCGCGCGGGCCGACAATGACAGCGAAGCCAGCGAGGAGGCGCCCAAGAAGCGCACCCGCCGCCCCCGCGCCACGACGACGCAGGCGGCCGAATAAGCCGCATCGCCGCATCCGGCATGAAAAAGGGGACGACGCCAAGCGCGCCGTCCCCTTTTTCATGCCCGCTTCCCAAGTCGGGCCGCTTGCGGCACAAGGCAACGACATTGTTGGGAGAGACCTGGCCCCATGACCGCCCTTCGCCTGTTCGTGCCGCTTTTATGTGCCCTCCCCATTGCTGCGCTGGCGCAGGACGCCGCCGATCCGACCGGGGCTTCGGCCCAGGGTGATGTTGCGGTCACCATCTATAATGGCGGCCAGTCGCTGGTGCAGGATGACCGGCAACTGGCGATGACGCAGGGGCGCAACCGCATCGAATTTCCCGATGTGTCCGCGCGCATCCGGCCTGAGACCGTCACCCTGTCTGGGCCGGGCATCGCGATCGTCGAACAGAATTTCGACTATGATCTGCTGTCGCCCGACAAGCTGATGGACAAGGCCGTCGGGCAGGAGGTGACGCTGGTGCGCACCAATCCGGCGACCGGCGCGGAAACGCGCGAGCGGGCCAAGATACTCGCGGCTAATGGCGGCATCGTCCTGCAGATCGGCGCGCGGATCGAGGTGCTGCGTGACGATGGCCTGCCGGTGCGGGTGATATTCGATCGGGTGCCGCCCAATTTGCGCGCCAAGCCGACCCTGTCGGTCACGGTCGATGCGGCGCGCGGTGGCACGGTGCCGACCCGCTTGTCCTACCTGACCCCCAATATGGGCTGGACCGCCGACTATGTCGCGCTGTTCGACGCCGCCAAGGGCGCGATGGACATGCAGGGCTGGGTCACGCTGACCAACAATACCGGCACGACCTTCAACAATGCGCGGACCATCCTGGTCGCGGGCAATCCCGCCAATGGAGGCGGTCGCCGCAACTGGTGGCAATCGGGCAGCGGCGCGATCGACCAGGCGGGAACGGAAAGCGGCCCGCGCGAGCGGCTGGGCGACTATTATCTCTATCCGCTGGAGCGCCGCACGACGATCGCCAATGCGCAGCAGAAACAGGTGAGTTTTCTGGACGTGAAGGGCGCACCGGCGCGGGCGACCTATGAATATCTCAACCCCTGGCTCGGCAGTTCAGCCGAACCGCGGAGTGCGTCGAGCGTGCTGAAATTCTCGACATCCAAACAGGGCGGGCTTGGCGATCAACTGCCCGCGGGCACGATCCGCGTCTATATGCGCGACGCGCGCGGCGATCCGCAATTCATCGGCGAAAACAGCATCGACCATACGCCGATGGGATCGTCGATGGCGCTGCGCACGGGCGAGGCGTTCGACGTCAAGGTCCGGCCAACGGTCGAACAGCGCATGAAAAAGGGCGGATCGCGCTGGGAAACACGGATGCGCTATACGCTGACCAACGCCCGGCCCGAAGCAATCACGATCGATCTGGCGCAGGACGGGCTGTGGGGCGACACCCGCGTCACCGCGCAGAGCGTGGAAGGGCGGCGCGTGTCGGCCGACCGGATGGAATGGAGCGTGCCTGTCCCAGCCAACGGGTCGATCGACCTGACCGTCACGTTCGAATCGCGCTACTGAAGCGGGTCGTAGTGCGGCTTTTGCGATATTGGGCGCCTGTTCCCGCCTTCGCGGGTTGGCTTTTGACGCTGTCTCTTTGTGCCATTGCTCCATCGGTGCAGGCCGATACCGTCATTTCCACCCGGATCGATGCCGTGTCGGTCACCGTCTATCGCGCGCCGGACCGCGCGGCTGGCGCGATCGATCGTGACTGGCCGGGCGGCTATGCACTGGTCACCGAAACCCGCACGGTCGATCTGCCGCAGGGCGAATCGGTCGTCCGGTTCGAAGGGGTGGCCGAAGGGCTGATGCCCGAAACCGCCATCCTGACCGGCATGCCGCGCGGCGTGCGGGAGAAGAATCGCGATGCGCGGCTGCTGTCGCCCGCAGGGTTGGTCGACGCCTATCTCAAGCGCCGCGTCACGCTGCGCCGCACCGACCGCGCCACCGGCAAGGTGACCGAGCAGGACGCGATACTGAGCGCCGGGCCGACCGGCGGTGTGATCGTCCACACAGAGCAGGGCTATGAAGCGCTGGGGTGCAGCGGCCTGCCCGAAAGGATGCTCTACCCACAGGCACCCAAGGATCTGTCGCCGCGTCCGACGCTGTCGGTGATTGCGACCAGTGATCGGGCGACCCGCGCGACGTTGCAACTCACCTATCTGGCCGAGGGGTTCGACTGGTCCGCTTCCTATGTCGCCGACATGCAGGGGGATGGCAGCAGGCTGGACCTGATGGCTTGGTTGACGGTCGCCAATGGCGGCGTCACCGGCTTTGCCGACGCCCAGCTCAACGTCATCGCCGGACAGCCCCATCGCCAGCCACGCGGGGATCAGCCACGGCCCACCGGCGGCCCGCTGCGCCTGACCTGCTGGCCGATGGACATTACCAGCACCCATCCGCGCTGGAACCTGTTTCCTGTCGAGATGCCCCCGGCAATGATGGCGGACGGCGCGCAGGAGATCATGGTGACGGCGCAGCGCGCGACCGGAGCGGTCCTTTCGCCGATGGCTGTTGCCGCTCCGCCGCCGCCCGCGCCGGTCGTGGCGGAACAGGAGGATCTGGGCGATCTGAAATTCTACCGCGTGCCCGTGTCCGTGACGGTCGCCGCCAGCAGCCAGAAGCAGGTCGCGCTGCTGCGCCAGCCCGGCGTCAAGGTCGAGCGCCTTTACGCCGCGACGGTCAGCGGGGCATCGGGCGCGGGCGAATCCCGGCCGATGACGCTGCGGTTGCGGCTACAGAATCGCAAGGATGATGGTCTTGGCCTGCCCATGCCGTCAGGGCGCGTCGCGGTTTTCGAGCAGGTGGGCGATATGCGCCTGCTGGCCGGGGAGGCGGACATTGGCGACAAGGCGGAAGGTGAACGGATCGACTATGACCTCGCTGAAAGCGCGGACGTCCGCATTGCGGTGCGGCCAATGGGGTCGACGCGCGAGCGCCCGGACTGGACGATCGCGCTCAGCAACGCCCGGCCATTCGACGTGATCGCCGAAGTCACCATCCCGCACGACATAGAGCCCCGCCCGAAGGACATGGAGCGGCGCGGCAATGCATGGATCTGGCGAGTCACAGTCCCCGCCAATGGCAAGGCCGACCTTACCTATACGCGGCGTTTGCCGCGCTGAGCTTTCAGGCGTCGGGCAGGGGCCGGGGCCGGTGATTTTCGTCCAGCGCGACGAAGGTGAACAGCCCGCTGGTCAGGTCCACCTGCTCCTCCTGCGGTCCGCGAACCGCCACCACGTCGATGCGGATGGCGACCGACGTGCGGCCCCGCCGCTCTTCATGGGCGTAGACCGACACGACATCCCCCAGCAATATGGGGGTGATGAACTTCATGCTTTCGATCGCGACGGTCGCAACCGCGCCCTGCGCGATCCGATGGGCGATGATGCCGCCCGCAATGTCCATCTGGCTGAGTACCCAGCCGCCGAAAATATGGCCATTGGCGTTGATGTCCGCCAGCCGCGGCATCACGCGCAACACGACATCACCGCGCGTCTTGGTCATGCTCTGGCACCTCATCCTTGATCCGGTCGATTACCTGTTCATCATGCCCGGTGCCGCTGGACAGGAAAACCAGCGCCATCAGGCCGGTTCCCAGCATGAAGGTCAACCATACGCCCAAAATCGTGGCGATGACCATGTGGATCGGCATCGGCCCGGCCCATAGCCGCAGGAAGATGAGCGAAGCCGCCACGCAGGCCGCGCCCCCCGCGGCCATCCACAGCATGATGCGGCGAAACCGCGTCCATGCGGCTGCGGCAATTTGTGGATCGTCGAGGGCTTGTTTGCGTGTCATCTCTTTTCTTTGGCTTACGAAAATGTGATCATCAAGCATTGAGACATAATGTCCAGGAAAGGAGAGCGGTCATGACCATCGCGGCGATATTGGAGGGCAAGGGGCGTGACGTCATCCAGGTGCGATCGACCGACAGCGTGCTGTCCGTCGTGACGCTGCTGGCGGAACAGCGGATCGGTTGCGTGCCGGTGGTGGATGACGGGCAGGTAGTCGGGATATTTTCCGAGCGCGACCTGGTCTATCGCGTCGCGACCGAAGGCGCGGCGGCGCTGGAGCGTCCCGTTGCGGAAGTGATGACCGCCCCTGCCATCACCATTGACGACGACACGCCGGTCATGGCGGGCCTGTCGCTGATGACCAAGCGGCGCATCCGCCACCTGCCGGTCGTCGTCGGCGGCGAATTGATCGGGCTGATTTCGATCGGCGATCTCGTCAAGTTCCGCATCGACCGGATCGAGGCGGAAGCGGCCGCTCTGCGCGACTATATCCAGACCGCCTGAAAGACGGGCTCGACACGCGCTTTTGCGCGCCTGTCGGGCCACATTCTCAGGCGGGCGCCTGAACCGGCGACGCGCGGCGAATCACCAGCGCGACCAGTTCCATCAGCGTGCCCCGCGCGCACAGCATCAGCGCGGCGAGGAAGGCTATGCCCCCCGTCGGCACCAGCACGGCAAGCCGCACCGGCGCAGCCAGCGGCGGCAGGATGCGATCGACCGCCAGCACGACGCCCGCCATCAGGATCGCGCAGCCCAGCCCCGGCGCAGCGGCCCGCACCAGATCGATCAGGCGCAGGCCCATCGGCGCCCCGGCGAGCCGCGCCGTCACGATCGTCAGGATCGGAAATGCGCCGAGCCACGCCCAGGCAAGGCCAATCGCGCCGAAGGAGATGCCGATCAGGAAGGCGACCGGCATCAGCACCGCGCCGACGCCCGCGATTCGCGCGGTCGTGCCGGGGCGGCCCAGCGCATTGCTGACCGGCGCAAACATCACCTGCAACGTCATGAACGGCATGGCCAGCGCCAGCACCGCGACGAAGGGGGCCATCTCCAGCCATTTCGCCCCGAACAATGTTTCGACCAAAGGCTCTGCGGTCACGGCCATGCCCAGATAGACCGGGCAGGATATGAGCAGCAGCAGCCGCACGGCCTTGCAAAAGGACCAGGCAACGCGCGATGGGTCTTTCTGCATCCGCGCATAGGCGGGAAAGGCGACGTCGTTGAGCGGCGGGATGAACTTGCTGACGAAAATCTGGGTCAGGAACAGCGCTTCGGCATACAGGCCCAGCTGGTGCGGCTCCAGCACCCGTCCGCCGATGAAAATATCCGCCTGGCTCTGGATGATCCAGAAAAGCTGGCCGCCCAGCAGCGAAGCGCCATAGGCGACCATCGCGCCAGTGCCGCGAAAATCGAATGTGGGAATCGGCCGGAACCCGGTCGCCAGCACATAGCCCAGCCCCTTGACCCAGAAGCCCGCGATCGGCGCGAACACCAATGTCCATACGCCCCAGCCCGACAGCGCGCCGACCAGCGCCACGGCGGCGGAGGCGATGGCGGCGATCAGGTTGACCAGGGCAGGCCGCTTGAAATCGAGCGCCCGCCCCATGATCGCTTCGGGAATCGAGATGAAGGGAGTGGAGAGGTAGAGCAAAGCCTGCACCCGCAGCAGGTCGGCGACCATCGGCTGGTCGTAATAATCCGCCGCGATCGGCGCGATTCCGAGCTGGAGCAAGGCCAGGCTGCCATTGAGCAGCAGCATGATGGTGAAGGCTTGCCGCAGGCGGTGCGAATCCAGCTTGTCCGACTGCACCAGTGCGCTGACCAGCCCATAGCCGTTGAGGAAGGTGGCGAAATTCAAGATCACCTGGGTCATCGCGAACAGGCCGTAATCGCTCGGATCGAGCAGGCGGATGACCGCCAGCGTTACCACCCAGCTCATCATCTGCGACACGATCTGGCTTCCCGAACGCCAGAAAATCGCGCTTCTTATGCGTGCGCCAAACCCCGCATCGTTCGCGTCGGCATCCTGCAAACTCATAGTCTCGATCACCCATGGCCATGATGGCCGTCCGCCCCGTCTAGCCTCCAAACGCCAAAAATTTCTGAAATAAAATTGCAAAAAGCATTTGACGGGTCGGCAGGTCGGGCCTAGAGGGCTTTTCACCGGACGGGGCGCTGCCAGCGGGTAGCGCTTTGAACGGTCGCCACTATGGTTGGACGCCATTCCCTCGGCACTTAGGTATCGGGGCGGGATGGTTGTCCGGTTTTTGGTTGGCTGGTTCTTTGACATTGTTAGTCAGATGAAGGGAC